>ERZ832522.386-NODE-386-length-65473-cov-8.834006_pt1 | contig 65473 bp, 56 predicted proteins | sample MGYA00519951_ERZ832522 | MGnify/ENA primary metagenome ERZ832522 (study PRJEB31850, sample SAMEA3708728) | human gut metagenome | biome: human gut; feature: human-associated habitat; material: faeces | place: China | collected 2014 ... | reverse complement strand
GATTTTGTAAAATATGCTTTCTGTCATTGTAACATGAGAGATAATTGCAGGCAAGAAGAAATTTACAACTTTTTGATGAAGGTTTTGATGATTTTAAACGAACTGTATCCGAAAAATCAGGAGTAAAGTTTGAAACAAAAAAGTATTAGAGAATAAGAAAAACACTGAGACAGGAGAGGTATGCGAGTGCAGCGGAAGGATTGGGAAGGATGGTTGCATAGATTCGCAGGACTACACATAGTTCACCTTGAAAAGAAAAACGGCAAATTGTATAATTGCCATAGGAATCATTATCAGTTCCGATTTTTGCATGATTGGAACTGATATAAGAGTCGAAAACTGCAAAGAACTGCTTGGTCAGCAGACACTAACTACAAACAGCGTCAGGACGTTATCGCTTGATATATGAGGAGTGAGGTACAGTATTATGAGAAACTTGAGAAGAATCACAGTAATTATGGTCATGGTATGTCTTATGATAGGAGGAAGTGGCTGTATGGGAATTTTTGCTTCAACAAAAAGTGAGGTTCGCATTGCGAAAAAAGTATTAAAGGAAAAATACAATGAAGACTTTGAAATCATTTCACTGGGAGGACGTGGGGGAACACTGACGAATGATACCTTTACTGTAAAATGCTATCCGGTGTCTGATCCTGACTGCATCTTTAAAGCTGAGATATAAAAAGAGGGGAGTTTTTATCCGATTGTTGGAAGAGATACAACAATTGGGTATGAGAGTATCTATTATTTAACACAAGAGCAGTATGATGATGCGGTAATAGGTGGAAAAGTAAGGATAAGTTTAAAGGGCAAATAATGAAAAATAGCAATTGCGTGCAGGTAAGATGAAACTCAAATCGAATTTGCAAATGAGAAATTAGTGTTTTATGAATAATAAAATAGAAAGTGAAAGAGATGGAATGAAAAAGGGTATCAATATAAAAAATGTAATTGTCAGTCTTGTTTTTTTTATAATTGGGATAGGGATGTTACTATTTGTATTATTTGTGGTTCTTCCGGCAATGACACATAATGCAGAAGTATGTACTTTAGAAGTTGAGGCGGTTGTTATAGAGAATGAGCCTTATTGGACAACTACAGGGGATGGAGAGTCTGTGCATAGGTATAGACAAATTGTTGAATATACTGTTGATAATGAAAAAATTACATTGACAATAACAGACCAAAAGACAGATCCAGTGCCAGAAGGTACAAAAACAACACTTTGGGTTAACCCTGATAATCCGTACAATTTTATAAATAGCAGAGAGATAAACTTGATTGATATTGTTGTTCCGATTGCAATACCAATTGGTATTATGTTATTTGGAGTATTAGGTTTGGTTTTTAATTTGAAAAAAGAAAAATAAAGGAAAAGGAATAACGACATCATGGAAAACGGTGCAAGCTTATTAAAAAAGCTGGGTATTATATTTTTATGTATAGGAACTTTGGGTGTTTCAGGTAGTCTGATTTTGTGTTTCATAGTCCCATCTTTGTGGCTGTTTTCAATTATCTTTGGTAGCGTTCTGGCAGTTTTTTTAATCGTTGGAATAATTTGCATGATAATTTATTCTGCGAAAAAAGGAAAAAAAGATAAATTAATTGCAAATTGAAAATATATTTACGCAGATATTGTCGATATTGATGTAAATGTATATCAAAAGGTACAGATAGACCGTATTTCCATGAATCCCTATTTTATTGTATGTAAATATGTGGAAGCAAATGGAAAAGAATATCTGTTTAAAAGCAAGTCACTTTTATATAATCCATCGGCTTTAATTAAAGAGAAGCAATTAAAGGTTTATGTCGATTTGAAAAATCCAAAGAAGTATTATGTAGATACAAGTTCTATTTTGCCGGATTCGGCAGTTTTACATAAGTTTAAGTTTGATAGCAGAGGAAAAGAACGTGCTTTACTGAAAGAAGGAAATTATATAAATGCGGTAACCTGTGGGGTGGAACTTGTGGGAAGAATAAAGGTTAACAGTATTGTAAAGCCAATGTTTTTGAAAGTTACAGATAGTTTAAGTGAGCAGTTTAAAACTCCGGTTGATGAAAAAAACAGAGCATTTATGGGGTATACAGTGTTATGCCGATATGATGCACCGGATGGGAAAATACATATTTTTGCATCCAGAGGGCAGTGGGGGGAACCTCAAAGAGATTATCAGGGAGAAAATGTCAGAGTATATTATAATGGAAAAAATTTTGAATCTTATCATGTAGATCTTAATTCTATTGGTTTATAAAAATTAGTTTTGTTACAAGGTAAAGTGGGTGGATTTTGAGTCATCTGGTACAACATCAAAGCTGCAGAAATCACGCAATTGTTGCAGTTGTAGGAGAGAAAATAACAGGAGAAAATTGATGATAATAGAAAATAGTAACGCAAAATTCACAGATGAAGAAAAGTAAAAAGCCGAGATGCCAATATTTGAAAGTGTCTCATAGAATTCATTTTTATAAGGGCAGCTGCTACACAGTCTGAATGTGATATCTTGCTGAATGAATGTCCAGTACCGGCTGCAAAAAATCAACTACTCCGGTACAGGAATACTGTGTTCCATCACGCAGCTGGATCTTTATCAGATCCCCGGTCATTCCATCATAACAGACAAGTGGATGCTCTTTTTTCATTCACTTGATAGGTGAAAAGCAATATTCAGCTAAAATATAGTAACTATGTGGCTTTCAGCCGCTTTCACGGCTGTGCTGTGAATAATATAGGTATAATTTGTTTTGATTAAATTTTTCTACTAGTTCTGGAAACAATGTAATGGTATCGCCTAAATATTTTTCAATGTATTTTATAATTTTATTTCGATAATTTTTCTCTAATTAAAAACAGCACTTATATTTCAGAGCTCTGTTCCTGTTTTTAAGAAGGGAGAAATTATGGAAAATACAAAAGATATGGAATTTGAGAAAAGACGAATAGAAAATAAAAGAAGGAATCTGCAGTATAATTCCAGATTCATGTTAATATTTATGGGTGCGTTTATCGGTTCTATAGTCGGTTTTTCCTCTTTCCGGTTTTTGACGTGCCATCCTCGGGATGGTATATAAATAAAGGTGGAATGCCCAATTTCTAAGCATTCCACCACGTCTTATCATAGAAGAACCCCATTTACAGACTTTTCTTCATACTCTCTGAAATACTATTTTTTGATTATTCCGGAACTCTTTGGTTCTTCCGCAAATTTTAGCAAATTACAAAAAACAACTTTAAATATGCGGATATATACTGGTCTCCACAGGCTGGTACATGTTCAAATACTATATTTTGCGGAAGAACCCTAAAATTGACCCGCTTTTTCATTGAATTTTGACCTACCTTAGTACCCGAAAGACTGAATTGCTAAGGTAGGTCAATTTTATCTGTCAGAGACAGCCAGTTATAAAAATCGACTGTCTCCAAATATTTTTGCTGTGTATGCTATAAAGATGTATTTTATTCCTTCCCGGTTCTCTTCAGCTCTTCCACATACCACAGCGGCGGCTGTGTAAAAGCTTCCGGAGAATTCTGTTTTCCTGAAACAGCAATGTAGTCCGCTGTGCTGTATACGCTCCCGTCCTCATGGAACAGACCGTTTATTGTTCCATTTATCCTCTGAGCTGGCAGATAAGCCGGTTTAACCATAAGCGACCAGAAGAAACTGCCAATGCCGCTCTGATAAACAGCTTCTGCCAGAGAAGAAAGATACGGGATTTTATCTTCTTCTGGAATTACCCTTTGATCCCATCCGGGTCCGCTTATCCGCAACCGCTGCCACTCTGAGAGCCAGACCGCCTTCCCCGTCATTTCCTGCAGGCTGACAGCATCTCTTAATTTCTTCTCAAAATTCTCTCGGTCAGAGGGAAAATTATCATGAAACTGATAAACTTCAATCCATTGAGCAAAATACAGATTATGCTGCAGAGAAATGCAGCCTATACTGAGAGGCACTCTCTTTTTCATATCAAATGCCGTCTTTGTAATGAATTGAGCAAACGGAATGTCTCCGGTTTCTTCATGGGGTTCGTTCATCAGCTCTATGGCCGCCAGACGTTCATCATCGGCATAGCGCTTCATAAATTCACGGGTATATTCAGCCGGTTTTCCCCACAGCTTTCGATTTTCTGTAATTTTACGTCCAGGCGACTGGATACAGGCTGCTGTTTCCGGATCCTGATCCAGCATGTTTTCCCGAGACGGCTCTCTGCCGCAGTTTTCAAATAAGATGGGCATCACCAGGATATCTTGTTCTTCTGCCACAGACAAAAGGCTTTCAAACTTCTTCCAGAACAGCTCTGCTTCCTCCTGCCAGTACTCGTAGCTTGTAAAAATGCGTAAAGCGTTCAGTCCAGCGCTTTTCGCATATCCAAAATCTCTTGCAATTACCGTTCTGTCAAAATACATCCAGGTTTGATATGCATTGTAAGCGCGTGATGGAAAATACACCGCTCCTTTTATTTGTTTATTATGATCCATATTTTCCTCCATTCCCAAACTTTATTCTTTTACTCTTCTGCTTCATTACAGCCTCTGTAGTTTCCTCTCTTATACAGACAGGGGCGTTCGCAGGGCAAGGTTGTAATCACATCGCCGTTTGGTGCCGTTTCCGTCAGCATATGCCATTCACATGGATCAAACCATGTCCCGCTGAAATATTCCGGCCCGTGTCCGCTGCAGTTAATGCGGTAATCATACAGTAGGGACAGTGTAAAATTCGTACAGTTCTCTATATGATACAGGGAACCTCCGGGATATGTTGAAGCGTCCCCTCCCTGAGAGAACACCGCAATATTGTCTGAGTCCCGGATCAGCAGATCGGGGGAATTGCATTCACTTTTCAGATTATAAATCACGATGTTTCTGCAGTTCAGAATGTCCATCTCATAATCAGCTCTGGAGTGTTCCACGTTACAGGCATAGATGGCAAAGGGCTGCCGTGTCCCGCGAATGCTGAGAATCCTGTAATCCTTACCGCCCTGAGTAATATCGCACCAGAAATTGTACCATCTTCCTCCGCCGTTCCCCGTCACCAAGATCCACGGATGGCTCCGATTCTCCGTAATCCAGGTAATGCGGTATCCCACATCGGCATAAAAGGCGAAATTCCGCAGAATTGAACCTCCTGCCACACGCCACCGCAGCGCATAAATGCCGGGCTGTTTTCTGGAAGTAACGAGACCGCAGTATGCCAGTATTACAGATGCATCAGCAATATCCGGCGTATCTATCGCTGGTACGTTTTCCTTTTTTTCTGCAAAGACTCCATCCGGTATCTGCGTAACAAGAATCTGAGAAAGTCCCTGTGCAACACCGATCAGTTTTGTATCTTTCTTCAGATGAAGCGTGTCCGTAATCCGATAGTAGCCTTTTGGAAGGAACACATACTCATTTTGATTGATTGCATTCTGCAGCGCTTTCGTATCATCAGTGATACCGTCCCCTTTTGCGCCGTAATCTTTTACGTTATATGAAGTTACATCCTGCCATAACGGTAGGAAGTACCGGTGCTTTTTCAGCAGTCCCGCTGGAGGCTTTACGATTTCCACTCCCATGCTCCATGTGTTTTCCCCCAGTTTTTTCCCATCCATATAGATCGGAGACGGATATACTCTTCCTTCATGGGGCATGGAAGTAATTCCATGAGCAAACTCTTCTGCGCGGCACCAGTTTTCTGACAATGCGGCCAGATTGGAGCCGTCAGGATTCCATACAAAATGCGTTGCATTTCGCACATAAATGTTCCTCAAGTAAATACTCTCCCGGCTGCTGACGGCCGCCTGTATCCGTCCCTGCTTCATCGGTGCATCAAACTCGATGATACAGTCGATCAGGGAAATCTGGCCCTGATGGAACAGCTCATAGGTCCCTCCGAACGATACCACCGGCGGCAGCTGCGACGACGTGTATATGGCACAGCCGACAAAATCCACTGCCTGCTTGGTTCCCGCTATAATCGCATGCTCTCTCTGATGATCGAAAACAAATCCGCTCATCACCGCTCCCGGCGTACCTCTGGATAAGTCCACTCCTACGCGCCCTCCGCGTATTATATTCTGCGCATGACTTCCTCCGTTTCCAGCAGCTCCCCACAGGCCGCAATATCCATCTCCTACATCAAGCTCACAATCTTCCATCGAACAGCCCTGGGCAGCATAAAAGGCCACCCCTACTGCGCCTTTGTTCCCTTCTCCGATTTCAATATGAAGACCGGTAATCATATTTTCAATGCTCGCCGGCGCCGCATTCTCTTCCGGCGCAGCTCCGTTATAGACATGTATCACCGCTTTATGATAATCCCGAAAAGTAAAACCGTCGGAATATGGCGCCAGATATATTGTCGGCCGAAGCGTTTTTCCGTCTTCTGTCCTCCCTCTCTCCCCCATCAGCACGACCGGATATCTCCGCTGTACGACACGGTATTTGTCATAAGGATAATTCTTCCACCAAATATACTGCTGTGCTTGCAGAGTATCTGAAATTCTGTATGTACCCAATGGAAAATAACAAACATAATGGTATCTCTGCGCAGTCCGGATCGCCTCATTCAGCGTATCCGTACAGTCTTTTTCACCGCTGGAATCGGCCAGGAAGGGCGGTTTCGTCACATCCAGCAATCCCAGCTCCTGAAGCGGCTGCTGTTCCAGCGCAAACGGGTATTCAAACCTTGTTCCTCCCGCATATGGTTCGATGTCCGGCTGTTCGCTGTCCGGAATCGTATAATTATCATAGAGATGATCCTCATAAGGAAATGTAAATTCCATTTTCTCCATAAGCCCTCCTTCTTTTTTACTATTCATCTGCATGAAACAGAAACCAGCTTTACGCCGTCTGGTACCCTGCAGCTGATTTCTCCTCTTTTGTTTTCCACTATCAAGTTTCCCTGCGGAAGCGGACATACAATCCGGTAATCGGCCCCGATATCCGCCGGCCGCAGGCTGATTTCTCCGCATCCGGGCTTAAGAATCTGCATCCCCGTTACATTATGTATAAGAAACTGGGCCGGTCCGGCCGACCATACGTGAGATAACGACCGCATGATCCCCTGATAGCTACCGCTCCGGAAGCTTCCGTTCATTCCCCATTCCTCCGGCGTAGATGTCAGGCCTCTGTCTACCATCCACGTTCCCCAGCGTTCCTTCAGAATCCGGACGGAAAGATTCATAAGTCCAGCTTTATCCAAAGCCCGCAGCGTAACCGCAGTTCCGAACGGTTCCGCTAAGGTAAAGGGCTGCTTTCTTTTCACAAACAACATTTCCGCAATTTCCCCGGCAGCCTCCATCCAAACGGGCAACTGCGCGCGTCATAGTGTTCCTGGTAGCGCACATTGCTGTTCTGACGGTCCTCCTGGGTATTTCTCTCCCACATCGGGGCCGGAAGCACCTGAATATCCTTCTCTGACAGTCCCATATACAGGGTACCATCCGCGTTTTCCAGCCATGCAATGAAACAGGCTTCCCCGCTGCCTTCCATATCATGTACTTCCACTGCAAGGCAGTTTTTGCTTCCCGGCAGGAGCTCTCTGGCAACAGCATGACAGTCGATGATATTTCCATACTCTACCGCAGGCGGCAGCCCCTGTCCGATCAGCTTATCGTTGATATACAGCCTGTATTTCTTTCGTGCACAGATCCACAGGCTGGAAGGATTGTCGTCCTCCTCCACCGTAAATTCCGCCCGGAACAAGTAATAGCTGTTGGGCAGACGGTCGGCTCCATCCACCCATAGAAAAGGGGCTTTGGGACGGATATAATGCAAAATGCTTTCTTCCATGACAGAATCCCTCTCATTCTTTCACTGAACCGATCATTACACCTTTCACAAAATATTTCTGCAAAAAAGGATAGATACACAGAATGGGCAGTGTGGAAACCACAATGGTACAATATTTCAGCATGTTCATTGTCAGAACATTGTTTACGTCTTCGCCAGTCGATCCCGTCGCGATATCCGTCATGCTTCCGCTGAGCAGGATTTCCCGAAGGAACAGCTGCAGCGGGTATTTAGACCGATCCTGCAGAAAAATCATGGCGTTGAACCAGGAGTTCCAATGCTGCACGGCGTAAAACAAAACCATTACGGCAACCGTGCTTTTAATGACAGGCAGAATGACGCGAAACAGGATGACAAAGTCGTTTGCGCCATCGATCTTTGCCGCTTCTTCCAGGCTGTCCGGGACCTGAGACATGGATGTGCGCATCACTATCAGATTCCATGTATTAACCGCCACCGGCAGAATCAGTGCCAATCGCGTATTATACAGCCCCAGATTACGCACGGTGAGATAAAAGGGAATCAGACCTCCGGACAGATACATGGTAAAAACGATCGCCAGTGATAAAAAACGGCGGATATACAGTTTTTTCCGGCTGAGCACATAGGCTCCCATGCTGGTCAGCAAGATATTCAGCGCTGTGCCCGTGATCACATATAAAATGATATTCCCGTATCCGGTTACAATACTGGCGGTTCTAAGTACCATCTTAAATCCTGCCAGCGAAAATCCTTCCGGAAGCCACAATAATCCTGTATGGCTGACAAATCTGGCCGGATCACTGAAAGCAGCCATGATCACGTACCACATGGGATACAAAAAAATCAGCGTCAGTATTCCCAGAAAGACAGCATTTCCAATGTCAAAAATAATTTCTCCGGGTGAACGTTTCGTAACCATAAATTCCTCCTTACCATAAACTTTCTCCAGTCAGCTTTCTGCTCAGTTTGTTTGCAACAAAAAGGATCACGAAATTCACAAGAGAATTAAACATACCCACTGCCGTACTGAATCCATAGTCTGCGTCCAAAAGTCCTCTCCGATATGTAAATGTGGAAATAATATCAGCCGTTTCCATAATGGTGGGATTATACAGCAGAATAATCTTTTCATATCCCAGATTCATGATATTTCCGATCCGCATAATAAATAAAACAGTAATCGTTGGAATCAGGGCCGGCAAGGTAATGTGCCAGATCCTTCGAAAACGTCCCGCTCCATCAATACTTGCCGCTTCATATAATCCGGGATCAATTCCCGAAATGGCCGATAAGTATACGATGCTGCCCCAACCGACACTCTGCCATATGTCCGATATTACAAATAAAGGATGAAACAGCTTTGGATCCATCAGAAATGTTTTCGGTTCAAATCCAAAAAAGGACAACACCTGATTTATCACACCAGTAGAGGCTGTGAAGTTGCTGATTAGGCCGCAAATAACCACCAGTGAAATGAAGTGCGGCAGATAACTGACTGTCTGAACTACCTTCCGATAACGTTTCCCGCGTAGTTCATTGATCAGCAGCGCCAGAAGAATCGGCGCTGGGAATCCAAACAGGATCAGCTCCAGACTCAGCGTCAGCGTATTGCGAAGCAGTCTGGGAAACTGATAGTCATTAAAAAAGTCAATGAAATTCTCAAATCCGACCCATTTGCTGCCCCAAATGCCTTTTGTTGGGGAATAATCCTGAAAAGCGATCAGAAGCCCGCCCATCGGGAGATAACAGAAGCAGATATAAAACAGGATAACCGGAACCGCCATAAGATACACATATTTATTCTGCCGGATATCCCGTTTCAGCCTTTGTCCAACGCCTTCCCCGGTATTTTTGTTCTTTTTGACTTTATTCATATCAACATCCCTTTTCCTCTTCTTTATCGGCTCTTTTTTGAGAATCAGCACTTCCGGCCGGATCCTGTCTCTCAAAAAAGGTCCTGCAGAAAGTACATGGCGGCGCTTTCTGCAGGACCGGTCACTCAACGTGCCAGATAACGGTCAAGCGCTTTCTGATAGATAGCGATTGCATCCTCAATCTTCATTTTTTTCATTTCATTCACGTATTCGTCAAATTTGTCCAAAGGCTCTACACCCATTATGAATTTGGTTACCATTTCATTTTGATAGACATCCGTGGTGGTTAATATTTTTGCAAGCTCATCGCCCTCTTCTGCCGTAAGAGAAACCGGCGGCATTGTCAGCTCTGCCGTGCCCTGCTCGGTCCATGCCGTCTTTTCTTCCAAAACCTTGGGATTCTTTACTGTACTTGGATTGGCCAGCGCTCCCCAGCGAAGCTGCGGAAATACCTGCATTTTATACAGATACAGCGCTGTTTCACCAGGAATGTCCGGATTATTCAGCACCTTATCCGTAAAGGTTGGCGTACCGTCAACCATTGTATAGGTGTCTCCTTCTACGCCGAAATTATAAAGCAGAGAGCCTTCCTCGGAGAACGCATAGTCCAGCCAGGCCACGGCAATCTCCGGATTTTCGCACTGGGTGGTGATGGAAACAGAATTGCCTATCGGAGAGGCCACCGCGTCGTATGCGCGAAGACGTACGGGATCTCCTTCTTTCAAAACAGGATACGGAGCTGCAACGTATTCCACCCCCTGGCTGTCAAACAGGTTGGAGGCAATATCTACGGATCCTACCATCGCTCCGACCATGCCGGATGTAATCAGGGCATTCACGCCGTCCATATCACGCGCGGGATAATCCGCATCAATCAGGCCATTTTCGTACCAACGGTTCATTACTTCCAGATAATCTTTAAATCCGTCCTCGATTGGCGCATATTTCACGGTTCCGTTGTCGTTGTACATGGCTCCAAATGTTCCGGAACTGGTGCCGATTCCATAGGCAGACATAAAGAGTCCCCAAAAATCATATCCTCTTTCTCTGAATGAGTTTCCTGCAGAGGCTCCTGACGGATGAAAAATAAGCGGTGTGGAATCCGGATGGTTTTTCTTCATTTCCGTCAGCAGAACCTCCCACTCTTCCAACGTTTCCGGAATATCCAACCCGGTCTCTTCCAGCCAGTCCTTTCGGATCACTGGACCATACCAGCACAGATTTTCCTGACGCATCATCGGCAATATGGACGACATAATCCCGCTGTCCGAGGACGCCTGTCTCTTGGCCTCCGGATTGGATTCCAGAATCGCCTTATAATTCGGCGCATATTGGTCAATCAGATCATTTAACTGTAAAAATACGCCGTCCTCAACGGCCAGATCCCCGCCTCCGACATAATTGCTGATTCCGCCCATAATCATGTCCGGATATTCCTGTGAAGCGATCATAAGGTTAAACTGTTCACTGTCCTGCCCGATTGCCGGATGGATAAATTCAATATGGACATTCGTCCGCTTTTCCATTTCCTGAAATACCAGGCTCCCGTTATAATCCTCCATAACGGATGCTGCATTCACATTGAATGGAGCCCACATCGTCAGGGTAACCTGTTCTTCCAGAGGAAATGTTATTCCGGTTTCCTCCGTGCTCTGCCCGGAAGCCTGTTCCGTAACAGCCTCCTGTTTCGTTTCTGTTTTCATCTCGCTTTCGCCGCTCTGTCCGCCGCATCCGGCAAGTGCGGATACCGTCATGCATACACCAATTGCGAGTGCCGCCGCTTTTTGAAATCTTCTCATAAATTTCTGTTCCTCCTTCTTTTTTTCTTCTCTTTTCCTTTGCTGTCTTTCCCTCTTTTTTTCTTTTTCCTCCCTTCCCATGTCCGCCGTTCTGGATTAATGTCCTTTCTGCATGGTATTTATCCAGCCGTTCCAAGCCCATGTCGCTTCATTCATATATAGATCCATGTATACGGATATTCCTATATGCTTTAGTGTGTATTATATAATCAGCATAAATATTTTCCATATTTTAGGATAGAATTGACTATTTCTCACAAATGCTATATGCTTATTTTACGTGATCAAATGCAATTTTACAATTTTCAGCTTTTAACCCGTTTCACCCCTAGTTTTGGAATTTAACTACAATTTTGTTTTCTGTAACTTGTATATTCTGTCCATAAATTTTCAGTTTTTATCTCGTTTTCATTTTTTGCCTGGAAAAAGAAAGGAGTAAAATGAGAGCTTTTTTTAAGAAATTAAGAACTGCTGTTTTCTTTCGTAAACTTCTTGTTTCCTACTTATTGATTCTGGTCCTCCTGACCGGCATTCTGCTTTTTCTGTCATCCAGCCTGATCGGAACTATTTCCAATTATTCCCGGCAGCTTGCTTATAAGGAGGCAATTTCCTATCAGTCCTCTCTTGAGAGCAATCTTGACGCATTGGACAGCCTTGCCAGAGAGTTAAGCGGCGATCAGGCCATACAAACCTTTCTCGCCTGCAACGGCGATATTCCTCCGCAGCTGCACTATGATCTCCCTTCTATAATAGAAAAGCTGAATAGCTATAAATTTCTGAGCATCTATATTAACACAATATTCATATATCTGCCGCAGCAGGAGCTGCTGATTACGGATTCCTCTGTCTATTCCATCCAGATTTGGAATCAGTATCACCTGAACGATGACCGCTTTATTTCCCTGCTGGATGAATTTCATGCAGGAAGCCGCATTTCCTTAAACGGTACCGGGCGCTATGCTTCGGATATTGCCATACTTTATACGCTTCCATACGGATCTTCCGGAAACGGTATGGGGACTCTCGCCTTTGTTGTCGATCCAATGCTCGTTTCCCCTTACCGGGATGCCTCTGATCTTCCCACGTCTTCAGAGGTTTTCACAGTGGATGATTCCGGCAATATTTTGTTTTCCTCTATCTCTTCCCAGGAGCTTGTGGAGCAGTACGACCTTGATCCCGGCTCTCTCACGCCCGGGCTTCATACTTTGGGCGACTATACCCTGTATGCCGTATCTTCCGCCAAATATCCGCTTCTGCATGTTGCTTTTATACCCACTCTGGACTTCGCGCGCACACTGTCTGACAGTCAGACGATTGCCTTCATCTGTTTCGTTGTCTTACTGCTCAGCGGATTTCTGCTCAGCATCTATCTGGCAAATTATAACTACCGTCCGATTTCTTCCATTGCCAGCAAGGTATCTCCCGGCTCAGCGGCGGAAGAATCTGCTCTGCAGTGCATAGAACGCTCCATTGACGAGCTGATGGATATCCGAAACAGCTCTGCCAGACTGATCTCTCAGAACCATAGCCTGTATATGGAAGGGCTGCTATATAAGCTCATCCATGGAGAAATTCTTTCAGACTCTCTCCTTACAGAATATATGAATAAATTCCATCTTACGATCTGCGGGCCTTATGTACAGTTGATCCGGATTTACAGCGAATATGATTCCCTTCCAAAATCTCTTTTAGCCGCTTTTTCCCAGCCGCCTCTCGCGGACAGCCGCCAGGAATGGCACATTCTTTCAGGAAGGTATGATATAAAGATTTTTTACTTTGGTGCATCGACCTGCCCGCCATATGAATGGATAAACAATATTCTCCACGGTTACAGGGATCAGCTCATGATTGCGTTCAGCGATATTCACCGCGGCCTGACGCAGCTCGCCTTCGCCTATGAAGAAACACAGAAAATTACTGATCATATGAGCTTTCTTGGTGAACGGGGGGAGATGCATTATTCAGAGATCAGCCATGTAGCCGTTTCCTACGACCGCAATCTGCTGTTTGAAATGTGGTTTAAGAAATATTCCAATCTTCTCAGAGATCAGGATTTTGACGCCGCCCGCATTATCCAGCGGCAGATATTTGACGAATTGAAAAATAACCATTATTCCCTTCCATTCATCAAATGCAAGATTTTCAGCTTTATCGATCATACAGTATCTGTACTTGCTGATATGAACGAGTTCAATGAAAATAATCTTTGGGAAAAGTACTCGCTTATGGACCGTCTGATGGATTGTTCCTCCATTGAACAGCTGGAATCCGAATATTACTCAATCACTCAGCAACTTTCAGAGCATTTGTTAAATGCATCTCCACAGGAAAGTATGGTGGACAAAATTATGGCCATTACTCAGGAGCATTATCTGGATCCCATGTTCAGCGTTTTTTACGTATCTGAGCAGCTCAATGTCAGCAACGCCTACGTCTCAAAGGCTTTTAAAAAGGGAACGGGACGCAATATGCTGGATTATGTCCAACGGCTGCGCATTGATCACGCCAAAAGTCTGATGTCCCAGCCGGAGCTGACACTTTCAGCCATTGCCACACAAAGCGGTTTCTGCAGCGACGTATCCTTTATCCGCGTATTCAAAAAGCTGGAAGGCGTAACACCCGGAAAATATCGCAGTCATATCCCCTCTTAAATTCCAGAATAAAGGGGTGTCGGTTAATACCGATTTTTAATCCCTGACATGCAGGAAAGAGACAATCCCTGAGAATTCGGGCTTATTTAAGTCCTGAATCCTCTGCGGAACTGTCTCTTCTTTTTTTATCTCCTATTTTATGGCGCAAAAACCCCTTGGCTGGATTTTCGGGAGTGCTCTGTCGACTAAGCTGCTTTCTGCTCCTTTTTCCCTTCAAATTTTTTAATTTCATCATGTAAAAAGCGGTGGTATTTCATGATATTCCTGCCAATCGCATACAGCATGAATTCTTTATACACTTTCTCCTTTGACCGATAGTTAAACCGCCGGAAATTTTCATTCTCCTTGATATCCCCGAAGTGCCCTTCCGTCTGGATCGATCGTGTCTGCCGTTTCAGGATCCCTTCTTCGCCCTGTATATTCGCATTGGACTCTTCCCGCAATTCTTTCCATCGTTCATTGATCTTCATGACCTTATTCTGGTCCGGATTTTTTTCAGCATTGTATTTATAGAGACATCTGGCTTTGTGTTCACAGCCGCTGCAGTCTGCGCACCTGTATACTTCCACCGTCTGGGTGTAGCCATCCTGCTCTTTGCTCTCTGTCCGGATATGCCGCAGTTTCCTTCCGTCATGGCAGATGTAATAATGCTCATCTTCAAACACAGCGCATGTCATGTTGTAATACTTCCCGATGTCTTCTCTGTATGCCCCGGTCTTCCTCTTCTCATGATCCTGAAGCTTGATATAGCTGCGGATCCCGTTCTCTTTCAGATACAACAGGTTCTTTTCGCTGCAGTAGCCGCTGTCCGCAGTCACTGCCTCCAGGCTGTTTCCAAACGCTTTTCTGTGCTTTTCCAGAACAGGGATCAGCGTATTGTAATCTGTCCGGTCGTTACTCACATATCCATGGACAATAAAATAGTTCTCTACCGCGATCTGGAAGTTATAGGCCGGCTTAAGCTACCCATTAAGCATAGGAATCTTCTTTCATGCGCATAAAGGTTGCTTCCAGATCTGTTTTGGAATAGCTGTTCCGGTCTTTCCCCATGATCTCAAAGCAATCCTTATAGCCCATCAGGCGCTTTCCGCATTCTTCCAGTTCTTCATAAAGCTTTTAAATCTCTGGTTTCTGTTTTCTTTTTTTATGAACAAACCCTATCCCTTATCCCTGTGCGATCTGTGTCAGATTTCTCTGCAGTTTCAGGATCTCAAGTGGAGAGCAATTATCGATCTCCAGTATCGTGTTATTGGAAATCTTCTTGTGTTTGGTCAGTTTCCGTTTCCGGTTTTCCTCAATCACACGACGGACTTTTTCCATTCCCTCGATCACAAACATCCGGGCTTCCCCTAGGTCGTATTTCGGGCCGTATCCATTCTCCCGCAGGAAGGCATTGTACTTTGTATAAAGGGCATCAATGGTGTCCAGCAGGCCAGCCAGATGGTAATTGAGTGTCCCCGCCAGACGAACATGTATCGGTTGGCGTTCGCTTCGATCTTTGTCCCATCGATTTAAAGTTCTTTCAGGGTGATCAGTCCTTTCTTCTCCAGACGGCGCATGAACTGGTAATTCAATTCATTCAGAACTTCGCCTGTCAGCTTTTTCCTTTAAAATCGTAAAAAACATCCCACTGTGGCTTCTGCCCTTTGGTCAGCCAGATAAAAGCGAGATCTCTCCGGCACAAGTCTACGATACGGTCAACAGCCCTGACTCCGCGCATATTTGCATAGGTAACAACAGCATACAGCATGATTGGGTTAAATCCGGTTCTTCCCTGATCGGAATAACAGGCCAGCAGGCCTGAAAAATCTAATTCCTCCATCACTTTTTCAGGGTATAGACTGGATCATCATCGGGTAAACTCAATTCGAAGAAACTGAAGTTAATTTTCTGTTGTCCAATGTCAAAAAAGTCGTTATAATAGTCTTTGGTTAACATAGTTCCATTATACCATGGAACGGAGAGAAGGTGGCTGTCGTTAGCCATCTTTTTCTCTTTTATAAGAAAAAATTTCAGGGAGCATTGTGACTGATCCAGTCACAATGCTCCCTGTTTGAGGTTATCTATTTCTCGACAACCCTTTATTTTTAAGATTTTTTCCGGGAATCCGCATTACTGTCAGGGAGCGGGACGGAAACGTGTACGGCTTATCAAGGTCAATCGGCCCCTGATACAGATCCGGCCCTCCGCATTGGGAAGCCTCCTTTGTTTTGGGAAGAGCATCCGTATTCCTGAGCGTATAAATACACGCTTCGGTCTGCAAAATTCCCGCATCTACACGGGCTTCTATAGAATGCGCTGCAAGATTGACGGTCTTTATTATGATATCCCCGGTCGTACTGTCCTGCCCCGCAGTGGAAAATAAGGTTTCTTCATCCAATACCGCTCCGCCGTCCTGTCGGCAGCAGGATGCGGAAAACAGTCTGTCAAACCGATTGTCCCGAAACAGCTTCTTGGCATAATAATGCACTGTCTTCCAGCTTTCCCCGTTCGTATGATAATAAAAGGGATTCAGCTCTCCTTTTACATAATCCCAGTTGCGCATCAGAGGCCTTCCGGCAAAAATAGGCTTCAGATCCCCGTTCTTTTCCAGCATCATCAAAAAAATTGACTCATACAGAACATCGGACGGCTGTTCTGAGTTCAGCCCCAGCTCCAGACACATCAGTCCCGGGCCGCTGCGGTCATAACAGTCAAAACGGTCGAAATTTTCAAAGATCCAGTCCCCGCTGTCATAATAATGCTCATCGAAATAATCCATACTGGCAGGATCGTGGAAATAGGAAAGACGTTTCCGTTTATCTCCCCAGTCACCATGCTTACGGTTTCCAACGATGCTGTCCGCAATCAGAATCAGCTGCGGATAGCGGCTTCGGATGGCAGCGCTGAATTTCTCATACCGTTCATAATATGCCGGGCCGAAATCTTCGTTTCCAATTGACACATACCGCAGAGGGAACGGCTCCGGATGGCCGTTCGCTGCTCTTTTGGCTCCCCAGACGGAGTCCTTCGGTCCTATCGCGTATTCAATGGCATCCAAGCAGTCCTGTATATAATCCTCCACCTCTGTCTCCGGATGACAGAAATCTTCACTGTCTCCCTTCTGAAATGCCCAGTCCGTACAGATCAATCCGCACGGCGCCACATACATGGCGTCCGCTCCAAGATACTCGCAGAGCTCATAAAATTCATGGTACCCGATTCCATTTGAAATCCAGTGCGGCTGCCACTTACACCAAGAACTCTTTCTCACCGATATATCCTCTATGGTTTCCTTCCAATGGTACATTGTCTCCACATTGACGCCATGTACGATACAGCCGCCTGGGAAGCGCAGGAATTCCGGCTTATAATCCAACATATTCTGCATGATGTCCCGTCTGAAAACAGAACGTCCGCCGTCCCATGTATCACAGGGAAACAGGGAAATAAAGAAAACTGTCACCCCTCCGCTCTGCAGAGGCGTAAGAAGAAAAACTCCATCTTCCACTGTGCGTTTTGCAGTAAACGTCACTTCATAATGCGTCTTCTTCCCCGGTATGTCCTGAATCAGGGCTTCTGTGGTTGCAAATCCCTCCTTATCTGCAATGCCCACTCTCACGCCTCCCCCGGAGGGCTCCGAACAAAGATAAACCGACAGCCGGTATTTCTTCCCCTTCTGCGTATGCATACCGAAAAATCCGCTGTTTGCCGCTCCACATATCCCTTCTTTTTCAGAAGCAGACCGCTTCACCGTCATCGCATAGACACGTCCGGATTCATTCAGAGTAATCCGACCGATGGAAACGCTCTCTCCCAATGCGCTCCACCCATCCAGCTCCGGCAGATATTCCGGCAGACAGTTCGGCCTGTCCGCATGAGGTATATTCTGATATAATCCATCCTTTATCTGCATTCCCGGAGCCGTTCCGCTTTCTGAAAAATTCCGGTTGCGAATCATCTCTGCATACAATCCCCCGTCACCAATCATCCCGATCTCTTCATAGTGCCAGCCATAAATGACCGGAGATACCGGTTTGGGAGCTGTTCTGTCGATACAGATACGGTGTAAAACAGGCGTATTCATATACATTCCCCTCCTTTCGGCATGTTCTGCCTTATTTCGTCCCCTCGCTTCTCACAATTCTCTGAATCCGCTCCTCCATATCCTTTACCACGTCTTCATAATCCCAGGCCACATTGGTCTGTTGCCCAATATCATAGTCCATATTATAAAGCTGCGGATCCATGGACAGGCCTGTTTCAATCCGCACATTCCCCATAAACGGAGCGCCTTCACTGGGAGAAAGATATGCCCAGTTTCCGCGTCTCAGCATCTTGCCGCAGGTCACATCCTCCACCATAAGTTCTTCCCTACCGGCGGGCTCCTCCCCGATCAATGCTGCATACATGTCCTGACTGTCAACCGCGCTTTCCGGTTCAAGCGGCATGCCTAGCATATGGGCAAAGGAAGCGAACAGATCCGCCTGGCTGATCAGCGCGCCGGACTCGCCTCTGCGGACCAGGTTAGGACAGCTGACAATGAAAGGAATCCGGGTGCCTCCGTCAAACTTACTGTATTTTCCTCCGCGCAGCGGACCTGCCGCCCGGTGCGTGCCGTTCAGCTCATATGCTCTGTCCACGTAGCCGTCGTCCAGAACCGGACCGTTGTCGCTCGAAAAAATGATCATTGTATCATCTAGGATATCCAGTCTTCTCAGTTCCTCGATCAGCTGCCCAACACACCAGTCAAGCTCGGCAATCACATCACCGCGTGGGCCAAGAGCCGTCACGCCGCGGAAGCGTGCTGACGGTACACGGGGAACATGAGGCTGATGCAGAGCGTAATACAAAAAGAAAGGCTGCTCCGTATTCTGTCTATCATTAATGAAACGCAGCGCTCTGCTTAAAAAAGTTTCCGCCAGATCCTCGTCTTTCCAGACAGCTTTGCTTCCTCCGCGCATGTAACCGATTCTGCCAATGCCGCCCACAATACTCATATCATGGCCGTGGGAAGAACGCATTTCCAGCATCTCCGGATTTTTGTGATAGGTAGGAATGTCTTCGAACGGGCACTCCTCTTCATAAGAGACTTCAATGGGATCATCCGGATCCAGATTCACAACCTTACGGCCCTCCACATAAATGCAGGGCACCCGGTCGGCCGTTGCCGGGAAAATGAAGGATTCGTCAAAGCCAAGATCCACGGGAGTGAGATTAATCTCCTGATTCCAGTCAATGGGACGTCTTCCATCTCCCAGTCCGAGATGCCATTTTCCAACGATTCCCGTATGATATCCGGCACGCTGAAAAAGCTTCGGCATTGTATCCAACTCCGGAGAAATGATACATCCGGCATCTCCGGGCAAAATATGCGCCCTGCTGTTCCGGAACGGATACCGTCCCGTCAGGATACTATAACGGGAAGGCGTACATACAGCTGATGTAGCATATGCATTCGTAAATTTAAGGCCTTCCGCACACAGACGATCCAGATTCGGCGTACTGATCTGATGACTCCCATAACAGCTCAAATCCCCAAAGCCCAGATCATCTGCATACACAATAATGACGTTTCGCTGATTTCTTTCACTTTTGCTCATGGTCTTCTATCCTCCATCCCCTTTTTCAGCCCATACTCCATGGATCTTTATACAAAATTCATATAAACACGTGTGTATAATTCTATATTAATCCGCTCTCTGTTCTCTGTCAATCCATCGCTCAGAAATTTCTGTCATTTTTGCTTCAAACGTTATCACGGGTTCCGGGCGTATGCTCCGGTACAGCCGTTTGACTTATAATCGGGTTCCCGCTATAATTTATCCTATAGACGGTATACACAGTTTCGAGTTTTACACTGGAGGAAGGAAATCCATATGGAACAGAAGCGTACAAGAGTAACCAGAAAAGACATTGCGCGAGAGGCAGGAGTCAGCGAAACCATCGTGTCTTATGTCATGAACAATAACCGCTATGTGGATAAGGAAAAAAAGAAACGGGTTCTGGATGCGGTCAATAAACTGGGCTATCGCCCCAATTCCATCGCCCGCGCCTTAAAAGGAAAGAAACTGAATCATATCATCTTAATCACGGATCAGATCATAACAGAACATTTCAGCCTGCTACTAAGCGAATTGGAAAAAAATGCGTATGATCTGGGATATATCATCTCCCTGTGTGGCAATCGGAATACGCAGCAGTTTGTAAACGATATTATCAGCAGATGTTACGACGGCGTAATCATCAGTTCCATCAGCTTTCCTGACAAATATATCCAGCAGATTATTGATGCGGATATTCCAGTGGTTCTGCTCATCAATCGGGATTATCACGCCATCAGGGGAGCTGCCAAAATTGACAGCGGACTCTATAAGGGAGTAGGGGAATGTGTCAGATACCTGTTTGATGCCGGCTGCAGAAATATAATTTATATCGACCGTTTCAGCCGCAATGGACATTTCAGCAATATGAATGATCTGCGGTACCGCGGATTTATCGAAGAAATGAAACGACTCGGCCTGTCATCCTCACCGGAGCAGAACGTCATAACTGGATGCCGCGACCGGGAAGAGGTCGCGCTCCAGGTAGAACGCTACATCCGAAAATATCCAGTGGATGCCATACTTGGGCGCAACGATGAACTGGCCTGTATTGCCATGCAGAAGGTGCAGAAGCTCGGATTTCAGATTCCCGGAGAGATTAAGGTAATGGGATTTGACAACTCCTCGCTGAGCCAGTTCTGTACCCCGCCGATTACCAGCATGGAAATTCAGCGCTCTTCCATCGCCAATGCTTCCATCGAAATGCTTCAAAATATGATTGAAAATCACACGCCCTCTCCTTCCGCTGCTTTTCCCACCCGTCTTATTGAAAGAGAAAGCACAAAATTATAACGGCCTGTCTGCGATACTGTCTTGGAAAAGGGCCTGCTCACATGGCTATTCCTCCGCTGTGATCTCTACGGCCACAATCTTCGCCGCCCCGTTCAGAGCGGCGCGTGCCTTCTGAAGCTCACAGACTTCCGGAAGCACCAACAGTACCTTAATCTGTAGAAGACCATCCGGAAGCTTTACGACGCTGAAGTTCTGCACTCTGACCTTCGACAGTCCGACAAAATAGCGCGTACATCCGCATCCTGACGGACATGCCGGATCAACTTTTCCACAGAAGCATTGCTGACCAGGCGTGCGCCCCGGTGAAATAAAAACTGCAGTCCAAGAACCATCAAAGTAACAAACACCGCAATGATATACATGCCGCTTCCCATCGCCATGCCGATGCCCACAGAGGCCCACAGGCCTGCTGAAGTGATCAACCCGCTGACCGTCAGTTTTCTGGAAAAATCACGCCTGCACCAAGGAAACGATGGCGATCACAATTCCTGCCACAATTCTGGAAGGATCCAGATTCACGTTCGCTCCCAGGACATCCGTAAAACCATATTTGCTCACCAACATCATCAGACAGGATGTCAGGGCTAAGATGGAATGTGTCCGGATTCCCGCCGTTTTCAGATTGTTTTCTCTTTCATAGCCGATATAGGCCCCGCACAGGGACGCCGCTGCAATTCTCGCCCCCATATCAGCTCGTTAATCCAGTTGATATTCATTCCTCCTCCTGATTCCTTTCTTCATGTAGATGCAGAACCTACTCTGCCTCCCGGCCGCATTATAGATGCGCACTTCCATAAATACGCCGGCGGCCCGGAGCCTCGCCCCTGTACCCGCCGGTAAATTGCCGTTATGATTTCATATCAGTCCCTATCGAAAAAAGAATACAGCATCTCCCACTTAAATTCCTCTTCCGCAAACCGGTACTGGGGCAAAAACTCCGGGTCGCAGAAATTGGATCCTACGCTGCTCATCTTGTAATCGGTGCAGACCACAACTTGCCTAACTTTCTCCATCTCATAATTATGTCTCTTTTCCGTAATCTTCCGGATCGTATATTCCGAAGCGCTAAAGGAAAAAAGACGTTTTCCTCGGACTGCAAAGAAACCTGTCTGAATGAAATGGCAATTGTAATGACTTCCATTCTCCTGTGGACGAAGATAATTCTGATGCAACTCGCCCACCGTAGTGCCAAATACATTCATATGGCTGGCTCTGTGCTTGTCAATATAGCTCTCATACAGGCCATATGCAAAGTATGACACTGGCATATGTCTATGAGCGAGATCAATTCCCTATAATCAAGCGCAATGACTCCCTAAAAACATCATTGTCAGACAATTATAATTATTCATGGTGTTAGTCCATAAGTGTGTTGGTAAGCCATAGCAATCCTTTTTATGGTACAATCTCCTCATACTAAGGAGGATGGATGTCAAGACCAGCTAGGATTTACTTATTGACCGTATAAAGCAACTCTCCGAAGAAGAGATATCTACATTACTTAATGCCGCTTCCGTCATGCTGGGAAAAGATGGTGCCAGCTCAAAGCCGGATTGTCCTTATTGTGGTTCGCAGAATATTATCCGCTACGGGCATAAATGCAACAAACAGCGTTTCCTCTGCCGGGACTGCGGACGAACTTTTACTACAACGACTCACACTGTGATGTTCAATTCCCATTTTTCTCCGGAAGTATGGGCAGATGTTATTGAAGACACACTCCGCGGCAACTCAATTGGCTATACGGCAAAGAGACTCGGCCTTTATCATCAGGCTACTTTTGCCATGCGTCACAAAATACTCATACCTTTGCAGCAGATGCCCGAAATTGGCAATATCTGTCTCGGAGAAGTATCCGAACTGGATGAAACATTCATCCTGGACTGTTATACGAGTAAGCCATTAGATGACGATATCTCCAGAAAGCCCCGCAAACATGGTGCAAAAGCTGAAAAGCGCGGCATTTCCAGCGAATATGTCTGCATCTGCAGTGGCATACAGCGCAATGGAGATGCCTATGCAGCTGCGGTTAACAGGGCAAAACCGGATGCGGAAGAACTTCGGGCTGTTTTTATCGGTCATATTGCTGACGCAACACTGATTCTCTGCGATGGTCTCAGGAGTTATAATATCCTGCCCACAGTTGCAGACTATACAGTTAAAGACTGTAGCAAAATGGCAGAAGATGAGAAATGTTTTTATCATCTGAACACAGTGAATGGTTTCCACAGCTTCATAGAAAAGCCGCTATCATTTTTACCGTGGCGTAGCAACGAAATACCTTAATCGGTATAATACCATTTTCCCGCAGCATATCGAAATGTAGCCAGCCTCATAAAGCAGGCATTGCTGGAAGTTATCAGGATCAATTACAGCCATAATAACAAAGCAACTGGAGAAGTCGGCTTGTTGGCGATTTAACAACTGCTCTGAACACTGCCACAGGGATTTTATACCCTTTTAACAGATTGATTGAGTGATGTTATGGCTGCATGGATCAATTTTTAGATTCATGGAACAGTTATCAGTTCAGATACTGTTCCGTGAATAATTCAGGATTATTTTTTCTGACAATCGCACTTCTTTCCGGATCCCTTTCATCAACTGCCCATGCCGCCACCCGGTATATGGAGGATTGCGACGTTGTTGTGAGCGCTTCGGAGAATGACCAGACCGTTTTCCAGAACCTCGATACACTGGAGGATAACGATCCGACCTTTCCCAATTGGGCTTCCAGCGTCCGGCTCTCTCCCTCATATCGCAGAGACGAAGCATTCTTCCTCAAGCTGCTTCGTCTCCCATAACAAACATACCGCCCGGCAACGCTTCTTACAAAAGCTGCCAGGCGGTATGTTATTATTCATGACAATAGAATGCTCGCAGAGCGTGCATTCTATTGTTTCATCAATACACAAATCGTTTTGATTTCAAACGGTTTAAATTCCAGTGCAATTTCCTTTTCATCCGGAAGCGTTTCGATCTCCTCTTCCAGCAGATTTGTCAGCATGACCTTTTCACCGGTTTCTGTCAGATGAATCTTCGTCCGCACGGAAGTTCCTTCTGCTTCATAGAGACGCAGCGCATAACCGTTGCCATCCTCCATCGGCTTAACCGCTTCTACGATAACGTTCGGTGCATCCACGGTTACGAAGGATTCCAGCTCTTTTTTGCCAGGCATAACGATCGGAGCGATGTTCAGCTCGTAAGCAGGCTGCACGGCCGCCTCCGCGCCAAAACCGCTGTTATGCGGAAGCAGCGCATAGGTGCATTCATGGATTCCTTTATCTCCCCTATAATCCGGGCGGCAGCCGCCTTTGTGCAGAGACAGCCAGATGCGTCCGTTTTCCACGCTGACGCCGTATTTGCAGTCATTCAAAACTGCTACACCGTAGCCAGGCTCAGACAGGTCAGTGTATTTATGGTTGGAAACCTCGAATTTCGCCTTTTCCCAGGACGTGTTGCGGTAGGTCGCGCGCTCGATATAACCGAACTGCACTTCATTTCTCGCAAAACGGCTCTGAACCGAAGTGTCAAACGCAGCCTTTAAGAAGCGGTGGTCGTCCTGCCAGTTCATAACTGTCTCAAAGCTGATCTTTCTGTCCTTGCTGTAGAACACCATATCCTGCTGCAGGCTGCTCTTTTTCGTCAGCTGATATTCGCTCCGAATCCGCAGCTCAACCGCTCCGCAGGAAACGACGCTACGGCTCAACAGTTTCGCACAGTCTCTCCATTTGTCTGCAATGTCCGCGTCCAGATCCCAGTTATCCCAGGAATCCGGCACATCCTCTGCCACAAGGAACGTATTGAGTGCATATCCCTCGCCCTTTAGCTGTCTGCCGTTTTCACGGTCAATCAGGGAGGAAATGTAACCTCTTTCATCAAAGATCACATCATAGAAAGGCGTCTGCAGATGATCGCCGTCCAGGACAAACGCAGCTGCCGCCCTACAGCCGGCTTTTTCAACAGGTGCTCCATCCGCCAGCACTACGCTGCGGCTGCCAAATGCCGGAATGTTCAGTCCGTCTACCGCGAGGTAGTTATGTCCATCCAGCTTTTCAACGATCTGCTGTCTGTATGTACTGTCAATGTGGCTGTCCTTTTCAATCGGCAGATAAACCGTGTCTTTCCGGTCGAAGGAAAGGGTATTGTAAATCGTCCGAGATGCTTGATCTGCGCCATCTATCGCACTGTTTTTCTCTGCCATGTCCGCAAGTAGCGCTTTCATCTGCTTTGCAGCTTCCTCGATCACATGACCGGTTTGTGCCAGCGATTCGTCGTGCACGCGCGGAATACAGGTTCCGGGCAGGATGTCATGGAACTGGTTCAGCAAAAGAAGCTCGGTCAGAGGCGCAATCGCTTTCCCGCTGATCGTTTTACCCGACTGCAGTGCAGAAAGGACGGTTATATATTCCAGATTTCGAAGGGCAATCTCCGCCTTCCGGTTATTTCTCTTGATCTGGTGCTGATTGGTCAGCGTGCCGCGGTGCAGCTCGAGATACAACTCCCCTGCATAAACAGAAGGACGGAAGCTCTCTTTTTCCAGCTTCTGCATGAAATCGCCGACACGGATATGCTCCGTTCTGGGCAGTCCCTCTACGTCCTTTAAGCGGTTTGCGATTTCGACCATTTCAAATTCCGGACCGCCGCCGCCATCTCCGAAGCCGTAGGAAAGCAGTCTGCTGTCCGTCACATTTTTATCCTTGATGCCGTAGCCCTTGCAGCCGTTGACGCATTCCAGAAGCTGCTGCGCATCCGGCCAGATATGGGTGCGGTTTGTATGAGTAAATACCCTTGTACCGTCAATTCCTTCCCAATAAAACGTATCATACGGGAACTCGTTCGTATCGCCCCACGCCATCTTCGTCGTCAGGAAATAATCCACCCCACAGCCTTTCATGATCTGCGGCAGGGCTGCGCTGTAGCCAAACGTATCCGGCAGCCAGAAGCAGTTGGAACGATAGTTGAATCTGCTCATCGTATAGCGCTGTCCCCATAAGAACTGGCGCACCATAAATTCGCCGCCGGGAATGTTGCAGTCGCACTCTACCCAAACGCCGCCGTTTGGCTCGTATCTGCCCTCGGCGATCCGTTTTTTCATCCCTTCAAAAATGGCAGGATAATACTGTTCCATCCAAGAGGTATGCACCGCGGAGCTCTGAATAAATTTATAATCCGGGTACTGATCCATCAAAGACAGCTGGTTTGCATAGGTTCTCGCGCACTTTTCCACCGTCTCATCCAGATGCCACAGCCATGCGGTATCCATATGGGAATGCCCGATCAGACCTGCAAAGCCTGCATGCGGTCCGTTGTGGTCGGACAGAACCTTCTGTAAAACAGCGTCCGCTTTCTGCGCTTTTTCATGCCATTCGACAGGATCGGCGAGGTCGATATCGTAGTCGATGATCTCGTGCACTCTTAACAGCGCACGGACCGCATCCCCTCTGCGGAACTGCTCCTTGGAAAGGGATTCCGCCATCTGGTTTACAATGTGCAGATCGTAGAAGAAGTTGCAGACGATCTCGTCTTTTACACAGATATCCACATGATCGTAAGCGATCTCGAATACCTCGTCACTTTCCTCAAACGGCTGCGTGCCGCGCACATAATGATGCGAATAATATTCCAGCGCGATTTCCAGCTGCTCGCCCGCCGCCTTTCCCTTTGTCAGCAGGTCGCAGTAATGATATCCGTAGCTGTTCTGAATTACCTTAGAGGTGAAGTTCCCATAGGGCTTTTTGTCAACCCAGAGCATCCCCTCATAGCCCTTGATCTTCGGAAAGATAAAAAGTGTCTGTCCTGCCAGCTTTTCCGGTATGGTATAATCCCCCAGAAACCAGCAATACAATCCCTCCTCCAGCCACTTTCGTCCCTTTTCGCACGGACTAAACAGCACCCGATCCGGCACCTCATGCACCAGCTTTTTCGTCGTCCAGACGCTCATTTCCACCTGATCCACCGGAATGAACATCCGGTCATGCAGCATTTCTTCCAGACGTTTTAATTTCCGGAAGGTTTTCTCCATTTGTGTCTCTTCGTACATACCTTTTACTCTCCCCTTTAAAATTTATGGTGTTGTTTTTTTATTTTCTTTCCCGTTACCTCTTTTCTCGGTTCTCCGCCGCGAAGCGATTGCACTGTTTTTTCAAATTTTATATAATGAATTATACAACGAAAAAGAAGTCCGATTCAAGGTTTACAGCATTTCCCCTTTTAAAGAGCTGCCAACCGACACTTGTGAACGATACGAATGGAGCTTTCCCTCTTATGAAACAGGAACTTACAAAACCTTCATCCCTCCGCGCCATTTCCATGCTGGCGGTTTTTACATTTCTCTTTTTGAGCACAGAATATTTCTATGTCAACCAGATCGCTCAGAACGCCTCCAGCGCCCGGACGGTAAACGTCCAGAATTATGCGCTCGGTATCAGTGCGGTCGGCTTTTGCCTCTATCCGCTGCTGTTTCGGTTTTTTCGCGATCGTCTGCACAGCGCTGTGTTTTTCACACTTACAATGCTGGCAATCGTCTGCTTTGTAATCCTTGGCAGTCCTGTTGCGCCCGGTCTTCTGACTGCCGTCGGAATGCTTCTGTTTCTGGTTCTCGGCATCCTCGGCAGCGCAGTGCATTACCATTTTCTTTGTGAAATTTCTGACAAAAAATATTTCGCACGCATGGTTGGCATTTCCTATGGGTTTGCTATCCTGCTGCAGTTTCTAAACAACAGTCTGATTTCTTCTGCCCTGGCAGAACAGCTGCTGCTTTGCGCCGCGTTACTTTTTATCGTATTTTTCCTGTTCCGGTTTCAGCACCGGGAGGCAAGCAACAGCTCTCAGATGTCGGACACTGCAAATTCCAGCCCTCAGGTGTCCGATGTGACAAATCCCTGTCCACATATGTCAGACGCGTCAGCTTGCGCTGCTTCCGGCAGCACCGACTCACAGCATAAGATCCCTGCTCCATCTGCCTCCGGTGCCCTGCCGCAGCTCGTTTTGCTGATCTTTCTCGTCATTTTTATGACCTGTATTTTCAGTACGCTGGACAACACCGTTACACTGGGACACGCAGACGGAACCATGGATATCGGTCAGTGGCCTCGTGTCCTGCTCGCCTGCAGCGGACTTGCTGCCGGATTTTTGTTTGATCTCCATAACAGACGTTTCATGAATCTCATCATGTACTGCATTATGATGCTTTCCACGCTCAGCGTCGCAATCCTGCAGCTTGGCGGTTCTTTCCTGATCGGACTGATCGTCTTTTACCTGTCCTCCGGATTTTTCGTCGTATTCTTTACGACCTCTTTTCTGGCGCTGTCCGAAGATACCCGCTGCCCGCGCCTCTGGGCAGGAATGGGGCGTGCTGTCAACAATGCGGGCGCTGCCCTGGTCTCAAACCTGTCTCTCTCCCTGATCGCATCGAACAGCAGCATCACGCTGATTATCACGGCTCTTGTCCTGTTCGCAACGGTAAGCATTTTGATCGCAGCCTATAGCATGTTAAATGCGCCGGGCGTACAGACTGAGACAGGCGGCACTATGACTCACAAAATGCAGGAAGCTTGCGAAGCGAACACGAGCCACGACACAAAATCCTCCTCCGGCAACGATTCGTCCGCCTCTACGGCTTCGGACATTTCCTCCGATCCGGATTATCCACAGAACACTCCCAATGCAGACCCGTTTTCCACATTTTCCACGGCATTTTCCCTGACTGACCGGGAACAGTCTGTTTTTGACCAACTCGTCAACACAGAAAAGAGCATCCAAGAAATCGCCGACAGCCTTTTCATTTCCCGAAGAACCTGTCAGCGCTATATCACATCCATTTATGAAAAGGTCGGTGCAAAATCCCGGATGGGACTGTACCAGTCCTACATCGAATGGCAGCGCAAAAACCTGTAACCGGAGCTGAAATTATATTTCCGTAAAGTCTTGCTTTCTAAGTCTCAGCAACCAGCTCTCTTATAATATGTCGGGGTCAAAAGCCGGACATCGCCAAGATGTTCGGCTTTTTCTGATTTTTCCCCTGGCGCACCAGCGCCAAACCGCATTTTTCGCCGTTTTGGCGCGCATACGGCATACCCGGATGACCGCCCGACGCGTAGACTGAAGGTAACAATAAAACTGCAAAACGGAAAACAAGGAGGACTCTATGAAGCAGTGTGATAATGGTCATTTCTATGATGAAGCAAGATTTGAAAGCTGTCCGTATTGCAAGGAGAATACAGGGATCGGAAAGACGATGGCTGCAGCGGATATCGGCAAGACAGTGGCTGCCTTTCCGGGCAATCCTGCTGCAGCAGCTGCGACATCCTTCGACAGCGGCAAAACAGTCGCTGTGATGAAAAAGAAAATCGGTATTGATCCGGCAGTCGGCTTTTTGATCTGCATCGAAGGTCCACACCGCGGAACGGATTTCCGTCTCGTTTCAGGAAGAAACTTTATCGGCCGGGCTGCCGCGATGGATGTTTCCCTGCCAGACGATGATACCGTATCCCGTGAAAGCCATGCACTGGTCACTTACGATGCCAAACACAATACCTTTTCCCTTTCGCCCGGGCAGGGACGCGGCATTACCTACTGCAATGATGAACAGGTCGAAATGGTTCATCCACTCAAAGCATACGACATCATCGAGGTCGGGAAAAGCCGACTGCTTTTCCTGCCTCTTTGCAGCCAACAGTTTCAGTGGAGCGAGGAATAGCCCATGTTCTTTTTTAAAAAGCGAAAAAAAGTACAGACTCAGCAGCAGCCATCCGAACCAGCACCGGAGTCGCTTTGCGTTACCACCGTTCTGACTTCGGAAAAGACCTCTATTCTGGACATTGCAAACCTGCAGGGAATCGGGCAGCGTGAGCAGCAGCAGGATGCCTTCGGAATTTCTCCGGCAGACCGCTATGAAACAGACGGAATTTTAGCCGTTCTCTGTGACGGCATGGGCGGAATGGCGGAAGGACAACGGATCGCAGTTCAAACCGTATCCTGTCTGTTAAACCATTTCCCATTTCCCAAGCCGCAGACAAAAGCTGTATCAGAGCTGATCTTTACATGCACCCGGAAGATCTATCAGCAGTTTTACGGCCACGGCGGCTGCACCCTTGTCGCTGCCTGGATTTTGGGAAATCAACTGCACTTCTGGAGCGTCGGAGACAGCGATCTTTTTCTGCTCCGGGAACATCAGCTCTATGCATTAAACACCCGACAGGAATTTCAAAAGGACCTGCTGCTGCGTTCCTTTCAGGGTGCATTTCCCATCGAGGAAGCTTTTTCTGACCCTCAGGCAGGCGCACTTTCCCAATATATCGGGAAGGAGGAGGTCACGCTGGACCGCACCCACATTCCACTTTCCCTTTTTCCGGGCGATACCCTGCTGTTATGCTCCGACGGAATCAGCGATCCACTGACCCTGAAACAAATCCGCGAGGCGATGGAGCTTCCGGTTCAGGACTGCTGCAGCGCGCTCGAAACAGCAATCCGAAAAGCCGCACTTCCCACACAGGATAACTATACCGCAATCGTTTTACATTATTACGGGGAAAAGGAGAATACTGAATGAAAACCAAACAACTCTCTTCTAAACAGCTGATCGCCCTTGTGCTAATCCTGATCGGCGCTGTCTCATCTATTTTCGGCATCACAGGACTGACCAAAAGCTCCTCTGAGGATCCCTATGAATCCAGAAACGGTATCGTCATGGTCTATGCGACAGTCTATGACAACGAAGGAAACAGCGAAGCCGGAATGGGAACCGGCTGGGCCATCGGCACGCCCGGACAGCCGATTCAATACATCGTGACAAACGGGCATGTCGTCAATAAAGCCTATACCTATCCCCGCTATGATTCCAGTCTTTACGGAGGGGAAATTGATGTCTTTTTTTCCGCAGCGGAAAACGACTATGTAAAAGCCAAGGTCGTCTACTTTTCCCCTCAGGAGGAAAAGGATATCGCCATCCTGCAGCTGCCCTCCCCGACGGATAAACGGACTGCCCTGACGCTGCGCGACTCCGGCGACATCAAGATCGGTGACACTGCTTACGCCCTCGGCTATCCCGGCAACTCCTCCCAGCGTCAGGATTTTGCCACCTACGATATAGACGATATTACAATTACCCGAGGCATCATCAGCAAACGTACCACCACCTCTTTTTCCACCTATGAGGCATTTCAGATGGACGTTTCCATCGCTCCCGGCAACTCCGGCGGTCCTCTGGTCGATGAAAAAGGAAACGTAATCGGTATCAACGTTGCAGGTGCCATTGATCCCAATACCGGGCTGAGCCTTGGCATGAACTATGCCATCATCATCAACGAGCTGACGAAAATCCTGGATGTTGAGCGCATTCCCTACACGTTTTCGGGCTCTGGTTTTTCCCTGTTCCACGGTCCCGGCAGTGCTGTGCTGCTCCTGCTCGGCATTCTGTTGATCGCAGCGGGCGCGTTTTTCTTCTGGAAGGAAAGGAAGGCTGCAGCCAGCGTTACAAATAGCCGCAGCGGCCTGGCAAATCGAAGCAGCAGCCTGGGCGACGGTCTGGCAAATGGCTCAGCAAGCGGCTTAAACGGCAATCCTGTACACTCCGGTACGGCAGGCAGCTCCAGTGCTCATGCGATCCTGCGCGGAATGACCGGCAGCTACGCAGGGCAGAGCTTCGACCTGCTCAAGGGAAAGGTTACCATCGGCAGAGATCCTGCGTTCTGCAACATCGTTTATGAAAAGAGCACGCCCGGCATCAGCAGCCGCCACTGCCAGCTTTCCTACAATCCGGGGGAAGGCTGCTTCGTCCTGACCGACCTCGGTTCTTCCTATGGAACCTTTCTTGGAAATGGGAAAAAGCTCGCCCCGAACGTACCCGAAAAGCTCTATGCCGGAGATACGTTCTTCCTCTGCGATCCCTCAAACCGTTTTCTCGTTGCAAAGGAATAAACGAGATTTGTGTCTGCGCGCACTTGACACAAACTCGACATGCACAAAAAACGTGCGCAGAAATGAGAGAACCTATGACTGCATCTGATACGATTTCTGCCAGAACAGGTCTTTCCTGTGCGGCTCTCCTTGAAACACGGCTGGTGGAGCTTTCCTCCGATACCCTTTCTTTTCCCGAAGCTGCCGTCTTTTACCATCTGATGGCAGATGGCCGGCTGCAAAAAGAGACTTCCCTCCCGGTGCTTTTGCCGGGGGAGGGCAGCCTTGTCTGCTGCGGAGATTTTTATATTGAACCTTTGGAAATCCAGATTGAATTTTCAAAAGCCAACAACGCGACAGACTGGCTCGCAGGGCTGCTGTTTCGCCATACGGAACGCATCCGCAGCATCGATGAGACGCTTTTCGTCCTGACCTGCATCAGCCGTCCCGATGCGATCTCGCCAGCCTTTTCCTGACTCACCGGAGCATTTTACATCTATCTATCATCAAAAGCCGCTTTTGCGGCGGAATGTGAGGAACTATGAATCTCGAACGTATCTGTTACGGCTGCTTTTCCGAAAAAGAACCCGGCACGGTCTGCCCCGTCTGCGGGTTCGATGAAACAAAGCAGCAGCCCTATCTCGCCCTTCCCCTGGGCACAATTGTAAACGGCCGTTACCTGATCGGCAAAGTCCTCGGCATCGGCGGCTTCGGCATTACCTACCTCGGCTTTGACCTGACCCTCGAAATCAAAGTCGCCATCAAAGAATATATGCCCTCCGCCATGGCTACCCGGAATACCGACCGCTATACTGTCGTTCTGACCAGTCATCAGGAAAAGGATTATCAATCCGGAATGGAACGTTTTCTGGAGGAAGCACGCATTCTGGCAAAGCTCCAGAACACACCGAATATCGTTTCCGTCCAGAACTATTTCCGGGAAAACAACACCGCATACTTCGTCATGGAATACGTGAACGGCACCAGTCTAAAAGCCTATCTTGCTGCGCACGGGGAAAAAATTTCCTGCGAAGAAGCATTGAAAATCCTGCTGCCTGTTATGAACGCGCTCGTTTCTGTCCACTCCATGCAGCTTTTACACCGAGATATCAGCCCGGACAACATTTACCTGACCGCCGACGGTGACAGCAGGCTTCTGGACTTCGGCGCAGCGCGCTTTGCTTCCGGTGATGGGAAAAGCGTTTCCGTTATTCTAAAGCATGGCTATGCCCCGGAGGAGCAATACTCTTCCCATGGAAATCAGGGACCCTGGACAGACGTTTATGCCATGGGTGCAACGCTTTATCGCTGCATCACCGGAGTTCTTCCGCCGGATTCCATCGAACGGATTCACGGCGATACCCTCAAACGCCCCTCCGAGCTTGGCATCTCCATTTCCCCTGCCATCGAACAGGCAATTCTGAAGGCGCTCAGCATCCGTACGGAAGACCGCTTCATGAGCATGGAAGCCTTTATCTGCGCGCTGAACGGGGATGTCGCAACTGCATCGGCACAATCGCCATCCCCCGGATCAACGGCAAACGCACCGCAGCAATGTACCGGCGCGTTGTCTTCCCGACCTGCCACATTTTTTGCTGTCCTGTCGGCACATCTGAAACAAAATCCGCTTCTGGCAGTCGCTCTTGGCGGCGCTCTGGTCGCGGTAGTCGCCCTCGTCCTCTTTTTGCCCCTTTCCGGAAAATCCGGAAAAAATACCAGCTACACAAACTCTGCTTCGTCCATGAATCCTTCTTCTGCATCTGCACCTCCCGGTTCGGATACGCCGACGCCCTCTCAAACCCCGCCCGGGCAGGATTCAGATACACCGGACGATCCTTCCTCCGGCGATTCAAACGACAGCACCGGTACGGAAGTTGTCACCTATGATCTCGGAATTTTAAATGCTACCATCGACGTTCCGGCAGAGTATAGCGTTTCAGATGATGGTTTTACTTTTACCAACAATGCCAGAAACTGCCGGATCGAAACCAGCTTCAACTGGGCTACAATTGTTCCGATCTATTCCCTTGCCGACATCGAAAACTACCGGGAGGATATTGTTTCCTCCTACGCAGAGGGCTACGGTCTTACCGACGCCATGATTCTGACCGCAGGACCGGACGACTTCGGCGGACAGTCCGCTTACCAGATTTTCTTCCAGGGAACAGATTCCAGCCAGACCACCCTGCAGCATGTACTGCTTGCAGTAGAAGGAAGGAATGACTTTGGCGCATATCTGCTCGTCGGCTCCTATCCAAAGGATTCCGAAACAGACCACACACAGATTTACAACAGTCTGACATCCTTTCGTATAAATGGTCCTGTGGATATTACCTACGAGCGCTATTGCGACACCGCTGCAGGCATCCAATGCATCACGGATTCCACTCAGATCAGCAGCACAAGACGCAGCAGCTTTACGCTTCCAAACGGCAACAGCGGAACCGCCCTCCTTCTTTTCCTTTCCTCCAACGAAGAGGAATATATTGAGGTGGAGCAGGGACTTTCTGCCGGAAAAAACGCAGACGAATGTATTGCTTACCTTTCCGGCATCTGGGAAGATGTCTCCGGCGCTTCCCTTTCGGAGATCATGACAGAAAGCCGGGAAGACGATATTATCTGGAAATTTCGGATCGTTTCTCACGATTCCGATATTTCTATCTTCGCTGCAGCTGATATCGACGGTGTCCCCTATATCGTCGGTGCAAGCACATCCGAAGAAAATATTGATAACTCCAGCAATGTACTTGCCGAAATAATAGGCACGCTGCGACCGCTGTAAGTCTGCAGCATTGAAAAAAGCAAAAAACACCAGTTTTCATTGGAAAATGTAATAGGAGGGCTCTCTCATGTTCACGCTCAAACAGGATCTAGGCTGTCCGCGGCGTATGACCGTCTATGCGATTTTTGATATTCTGGATCGCCTGAAAAGCTCCTATGACCAGGTTATGACCGGTGATATTCAGGCGCAGGTTTCCGTATTTGGCAAAGAATGTCTCTGTGCCTTTGCAGTTACGGAAAGCTCTCCGGATACCTCAATTCTCCACATCACTCTCCTGCAGCCGATTTCCAACATGACAAAGGAGGACGAGCAACTCGTCCTCCTCTATCTCATGGAACATATTCTTCTTCATATTAATGAAGTTCTGGTACACTGAAAATCATTTTTGTCCAGCTTTCGATAATACCACATGTTTAACAGTGCCGCAAATATCCACGCCAGCGGATAGGCCATTGCCAGTCCCGGGAAGCCCCAGATACGGCTTAAGCAAAGTGCTGCAAAAACACGCATGAGAAGCTCCAAAAATCCGCCCATCATCGGGATCTTCGTATTTCCGGTTCCCTGCACCGCGCCCCGGTAGGTGAACAACAGTGCCGCACACCATAAGCAGCTGGCTTCAATACTGTTGTAAATTCTGGACAGCCGGATCACCTCTACTGCACCGCTTCCAACGAAAATCGAAACGAGAGGCTTACAGAATACAATGATCAATCCGCCTACCACAACACTGAAAAAGAGACAGCTCAAAAGGGAAACCTTCATTCCCTTTCGAATTCTCTGATATTGCTTCGCACCGAAATTCTGTGCCGTAAACGTTACCATGGCAACTGCGATCGAATACATCGGCATCACGACAAAGGTTTCCAGCTTATTACATGCAGTGTATGCCGCAATCGCATCTGCACCCATCCCGTTCAATGCACTCTGAAATACCATCATTCCGACGCCCGTAATGGAGTCCTGAATCGAAAGCGGCAGCCCTACCCGGAGATGATCCGCTAAGAAAGCAAATGATATTTTAAAATCTTCTTTTCTGACACGCAGCTGCGGATATTTCCGAAAGCTGTAGATCAGACAGCCGACCCCGGAAAGGCTTTGGGCCAGAATCGTCGCTGCAGCTGCTCCGACCACATCCATATGAAACACCAGAATAAACACAAAATCCAATATAATGTTCAACACAGAGGAAATGATCAGAAAAATAAGCGGTACTTTACTGTTTCCAATCGCCCTCAAAAGACTTGATTCCACGTTGTATAAAAGCTGTCCTCCAAGTCCGATAAAGCAGACCAGCTGATAAGCATACGCACGCTGAAACAGATTTTCCGGCATATTCAAAATATGCAAAAGCCCTGGCAGGCAAACAATACCTACCACGGTACAAAGCAGGGAAACCACCGCCCAGATCATATAGATCACTGCTGTGGAACGTCTCGCATTTTCCGTTTTCCCAGCGCCAATAAACTGAGATGTCACAACTGTCACACCGCCCGCAAGACCAGAGCAAAATCCAAACACCAGAAACTGCAGGCTCCCGATGCTTCCTACTGACGCCAACGCATCAGAACCAAGGGTACGTCCCACGATGATCGTATCCACAGCAGAATACAGCTGTTGAAATACATTTCCTGCCAGGATCGGCAGCATAAACATCAGGATCGTCTGGAAGACATCTCCCTTTGTCAAATCGTATTTTCTTTCCAATTTCTTCTTCCAAACCTTCCCTTCGAAATAGTCTCTGTCTTTTTCCCTTTACACAGACATCGGGCAGCTTCTTCTTTCTTCCCGATCCATGTCTCCTCTCTCGTATCTGGCATTAAATTCCATGTTGATGTCACGGATTTCTTTTTTGCCGTCGATGTAATCCTGATACATATCCGCAAGTCCCGCCATACAGCCGTCGCAGCTGGCAGACAGATTGCCAAGTGCCTCCTCCACGATCTGTTTGCGTTCCTCACAAGTGGTTTCTTTAATCAGATATCCTGCCATTTTCTAATCCTTTCCGTCCGGATCTTCCGGGCATTCTTTGTTTTTTTGTAACTGAACCATTACGTTTTTTTACTTTTATCTGGTGCTCTCGCTTGTCAGGATCTCCTGCAGACGCTTCTCCATCTTCTCCACCTGATCTGCATAATCCCAGGCGATGTTGTTCTGCTGCCCGATATCATAATCCATATTGTAAAGCTGCGGATCCTTTGATAAACCGGTTTCAATTCTGGTAAAGGGCATATATGGAGCCCCTTCGCTGGGAGATAAGTATACCCAGCTGCCGCAGCGCAGCATTTTACCGCAGGTTAAGTCCTCTGTCATCAGTTCTGATCTGCCTGCAGGGTCCTCTCCGATCAATGCCGCATACCTGTCCTGGCTGTCTACTGCGCTGTCCTCTCCTGTTTCGATGCCAAGCATGTGTGCAAAGGAAGCATATAGATCTACCTGGCTGATCAGCGCCTCGGACACGCCCCGGTGCTTCAGCGCAGAACTGTATACAATAAATGGAATTCTTGTACCACCGTCAAACTTGCTGTATTTTCCGCCTCTCAGCGGTCCTGCTGCCCGATGCGTTCCATTTAATTCATATGCTCTGTCCAGATAACCATCATCCAGTACCGGTCCATTATCACTGGAAAAAATAATCATGGTGTTATCCAGAATCCCTTCTTTTTCCAGCGCAGCCATCACTTCTCCAACGCACCAGTCAAGCTCTGCGATCACATCCCCTCTGGGTCCCAGTCCGGTCGCGCCCTCAAAGCGTGCAGAAGGCACGCGGGGTACATGGGGCTGATGAAGGGCATAATACAAAAAGAATGGTTTTTCTGCCTTGCAGCTGTCTGAAATAAACTGCTTTGCCCGATTTAAAAAGGTTTCCGCCAGCTCTTCATCCTTCCAGACCGCTTTGCTTCCGCCGCGCATATAGCCAATCCTTCCAATGCCGTTTACAATGCTCTTATCGTGTCCGTGAGAAGAGCGCACGCGCAGAAGCTCCGGATTTTTATCATACGTTGGAATATCCTCAAAAGGAGATTCAGCTTCGTAGGAAACCTCGATCGGATCTTTTGGATCCAGATTTACCACCGAGCGTCCCTCTAAGAATACACAGGGCACACGGTCTGCCGTTGCCGGAAAAATAAATGATTCCTCAAAACCAAGGTCTATCGGTGTCAGATTGATCTCCTGATTCCAGTCGATCGGTTTGCTGCCATCTCCCAGCCCCAGGTGCCATTTTCCAACAATTCCGGTATGATACCCCGCTCTCTGAAACAGCTTTGGAACGGTATCAAGCTCTCTTTTGATAATACAGCCTGCATCTCCCGGCAGAATATGTGCCTGATCATTCCGGAACGGATAACGCCCTGTCAGAATGCTGAAGCGTGCAGGCGTACAAACCGCAGAGGTGGAATATGCGTTGGTAAATTTCAATCCTTCTGCACATAGCCTGTCCAGATTCGGGGTGTCGATCTTCCTGCTCCCATAGCATCCAAGATCCCCAAAACCAAGATCATCGGCATAAATGATTACCACATTTTGCTGTGCCGGTTTTTTCACAGTCTGTTTCCCTTGTCTGAACATAATAAGCAATCCTCCTTTTCACCCTGGGCATCCTATAGATGATAGTATATCAGATTTCTGAAAGACTGTTCAAAAAAAATAGGGAACCAAACAATAGAATACACGCGCTGTGAGCATTCTATTGTCATGAAGGAAAAAATTTCCTTTGCAAAACGAACATCAGTTCGTGTATAATATAAAAAAGCCACTGCAATGTAAAAAAGAATGTGCCTTGGCACATTCTCGCGCCGAGGCGCGGTTGCCTCGGCAACCATCTACCCTTGCGCCGAGTACGCATCCTCGCGGAGCATTTTTATCGTATGGAAACGAAGTTTCCTATACGACAGGAAAGAGACGGAACTCTTTCGGAATCCCGCCTCTGTTTTTATTCCTGACAATAAAATCACTTCCGACGCGCGCACACCATCCTGCCTCACTGCTTCGGTGCAAATCCCTCAAAAATAAAGTAATCAAAGGATCTGCTGCAGGCATCCAGCTGTGCCTGACATTTTACTGTCCATGCAACGGACGGACAGCCAAACAGGTTCCGGCAGATGTTTTTGGATACCGCATGCATTGCACGGCAGTCATATGCGATGAAATCCGGCTTTGTAAGAAAATTGGTCAACAGATGACGCAGTGCGAAATACTGCGCACCCTTTGTATTATCGTCCCGCTCAAAGTTCATGGAAAGCTGTCCGCGGCAGATATGGGGATAGTTTTTCCGATACCAGACCAGTACCTGCGGATGGAAGGATTCAATACAGTAAATTCCGGTATAGCTGTTTAAAATCTCCTGGGCTTTTTCACAGATCTTGCTGCCCTCTTTATATTTCAGCTCAACGATCAGCGGTACCTTTCCGTCCACTGCCTTTAAAACATCCTCAAACAGCGGCACCCTCTGGTCGCTTCCATAGATCGGATAATCCTGCAGTTCTTCATAGGTGCACTGGTCGATCTCCTTGTCCACACCACTGATCCGCTTGAGGTTAAAATCATGTACAACAACAACCTTTCCATCTGCAGTCATCTGCACATCCAGCTCAATGCCATAGCCTGCATCCACCGCTTTTTGGAAGGCTGCAAGGGAATTTTCAGGCGCGTCTGAAATATTATCATACAGACCGCGATGCGCGTAATACACCTTCGGCATACGCTCCGGCCGTTCACAAAGTCTCGGAGCGATTGCAATTAAATAAGCACCTGCAGCGGTCGCTGCCGCCGGTATCCATTTTTTCATCGATATGCCTCTCCTTTGATCCAGTCATCTTTCCGTTTCATTGTCGTTTTCGCAATTCTGAACTATGAAAGTATTTTAATCCTCTACGTCAAAATTTTCCAGCAGATTTTTTTTGCGTTCCGGTTTATTATCGCCGTGGTGCACCATGCTCATGGTAATCATCGCCGCAACCGTAAAGACACAGGCATACGGAAATAACGTCCGATAGGAAACATACTGTAAAAACGCGCCGGACAGAATCGGGGTCACAATCTGTGCCGACATGGAAAAGGTATAATAAAGCCCCGTATATTTTCCGACATCTTCACTCGAACACATCTCCACAACCATCGGTAGGGAGTTTACACTCACTGCTGCCCAGCCCATTCCGATCAGGGCAAAGCCAAGATTGATAACTGCGTGATATTCCGTGAAGAAAATCGCCGCAAAAAAGCTGATCAGCATCAGCACCAGACCGCCCATGATCGTCTTTTTCCTGCCCGCCTTCGCGGAAATCATGCCGATGGGGATATAGCTGATAATCGCCGCTACGGTTGCTACCATCAGGCAGTTGGCAAAGCCGCCGCCCTCCATGCCCCATACGGTACGGGCATAGCGGGAAAATGCTGTCGTCACTGCATTGTATGCGGTAAACCACAAAAAGATCGAGATCAGAATCATCGTCAAGCTACGCTTTACTCCCGGAGTAAGCTCCCCTGTCTTGTCCGCCTTTTGTTCTTCCTCTGTTTCTTCTTCCAGATTTGCTTTCGCAACCTCCTGCGCAAGCTTCTTTTCCCGCACTGTCAAAACAAGAAGTACAACAGCAACCACCATCAGAAGTGCTACGCCCAGAAAAACCGGCGTATAATCCGGTTTGTCTCCGCCCTTTAACAGCAGACTGATCAAAATCAGGGTATAAATACCTCCGACTGCACCCATCAGGTTAATGATCGCGTTTGCCTGACTGCGCAGCGGCTTCGGTGTCAGATCAGGCATCAGCGCTACTGCAGGCGACCGGTACAATCCCATCGCAATCAGCAGGAAAAACAGGCTGATGACAAACAGCACAAAATTTCCTGTTTTATCCGCATGCGGAAGCAGTATCATCAAGACAACTGCGAGTACCGTCCCGACCACAATAAACGGCGTCCGTTTTCCCCATCTGGTATCCGCTTTATCGGACAATGAGCCCAGCAGCGGAAGCAAAAATACCGCAAGTACATTATCTGCCGCCATAATTGCTCCGGTGAGCGTCTCATTTAAGTGAAACGTTCCCTGCAAAATCAGCGGGACGATGTTGTCATACATCTGCCAGAACGCACAGATGGACAGAAAGGCAAGTCCTACCAGAAATGTTCTTTTGTAATTCAGTTTCAAAAAAATCCCTCCTTTTCCTGCCACGGCTGTTTACTGCCGCGGCTGTTTACTGCCGTCCCCAAATCTCCCCTGCGCGAAAGCCCAGAAGCATCAGTTCCAGCATTTTCGGATCGTACTGTCGGTATTTCAGAAAATAGTAGAGCGTATCCAGATAGTTCATAAACGCCTTTTTATCCTGCTCCCGCAGCACCTGATCCTTGCGGTTTCCAACCAGAAATGCCGCAAGTCTGGAGAAGACGAATTTTTCATTGATAAATGCCAGAAAATCATCCTGCCGCTGTGTCACTACCTGCAGTGGTTTTCTGCGCAGCAGCCAGAATGTTTCATAAGCGATTACCTTTGTTTCGTTGATATGATGGATATGGTGGAATTTTTTCAGTCTCGATACATCCGAAAAATAGTCCAGCACTGCATGCATCAGCAGTACTTCATCCAGCCGCACCTCTGACTCCAGATTCTGACTTTTCAAAAATTCCATACATTCCTTGTATAAAAAAGCGTACCTGCTGCGGATGACATCCTCCGAAAATTCCTCCAACAGTCCGCTATAGTTCAAATACATGCTTTCGATAGAATTCATTCCGCTGTCCATCCGGCATTTCTCCCTTTCTGTCCTCCCTGCAGCAGGCGGCAGGCGTTGTTTTCTCTCCCTGCTCTGCAGCCAATCCATCCGATGCTGTCTCGTCCTGAGCAGACATGTCTGCTCCCTCCAGCTGCAGAATCTCACAGCAAAGCTTTGTCTGCAAAAAATTGCAGTATTCATCCACGCTCTGATCCTCAATCGTGCCATGCCGGATCCGGGACGTATCACCCAGCAGGTGCTGGCGGATTCCGCCCTTTCGCGCAAGTGTCAGCATTCGATCCGCGCTTTCATACGCACTCTTGGGAATTCCCCAGAATAAACTATCCTCCATGCAGCCTCCTTATTCCGCCAGAATGGAATCGATCGCATCCTGAACGGTCTCGATTTTTTCCAGTTCTATGCGCCCGACCTGGGTTTCATGAGTCTCATATTCCCGCCGGACATCCACCATACTCTTTTTGTCCAGAAAGGCATCTCCCGGAACATCCTGCAGACGCCTGTAAAAGGACGCCATTTCGTCCCCCATTCCGGCAAGACGATTCAACAGTTCCGAAAATTCCGTCAGCATCGGATTCTGTTTTTTGTAGGGATAAAGAATGTGATGATCGATTTCTCCCCACCCCTCCTCAAACAGCGTCCTGACCTGCACCTCCAGGTACATGCCGCGGTATTTGAGAATATAGTGCACGGAACGGTAATATTTCTGATCATAAATATCATCGCTGGCGATCCAGTCTGCATAAATATCCGCGAAATCCCCCGGGCGCATATGTACCTTGGGCGCTTCCACCATATAGCGGTCGCGGCTTTCGTCAAAATCCTTCAGGCAGTCATGAACATACCATGAGGCATGATTGTCAAAATGCTTCAGCAGATATTTATGAAACACCACCCAGTCCTCCCGGTACAGCAAAAGTCCACGGAACCCAATGATGTCTGTAACGAATTTCAGATAGTTCTCCTTCGTCAGTTCTTTATATTTCCGATAATTTTCAACCCGTCTGCGGATAATTTTTTCTACCAGATGCCCCGGTGTCTTTATTCTGGTACGATAGGAATGCAAACCGGTCTCGTCTTCTTTATTTTCGATCAATTCTTTTAAAAACATATCCCGAATCATGTAAAAGCCGTCCACGCGATAGGCATAGTCCTCCGCAATCGCTTCCAGATCCGCCCAGCTCATACCGGCTTCTTCATACATCTTTTCCGGAATGGCATATTGGTTTAGAAAAGCAGTTTTATCTCCCAGCATTGAAATCCCCCTGTTGCATCACATCTTATCCATCCGGTCGGAATGAGCAAGCCATTTCTCTCCGCGAAAGCGCAGACCAAAGGCAACTGTTTTGACCGCCCATTCGGCACACATTGCTATCCAGACGCCCTCCAGACCCAGTCCCATCGGGATCGCCATCAGGTAGCCCAGTCCGACACGAACCACCCACATCGTAACAAGAGAAAAGTAGGACGCGTAGGACGCATCACCGGCCGAACGCATGACAGAAGGAAGCACACTGGATGCCCCCCAGAAAAACGGCATGCAGACTGCCGCAATGATCAGTACCCGGTAAATCATCGGAACCGTTTCTGCCTGTGCCTGATAAAGCTTTAACAGAATCGGAATACACGGCATTCCGATCGCCAGTGACAATAACACCAGAACAGTACACAGCCAAACCATGGATCTGCCGTAACGGCGTGCCAGCTTTTTCTCTCCTGCACCGATACACTGACCAACGATCGTCACAGCCAGCGTCGCCACTGCGGACGGTGCCGCATACAAAACAGAAAAGATCGAGTTGGACACGGCATTTGCCGCAACGCTCGCCGTTCCCAATTTTGCAATGTAAACCTGAACCAGCATCGCGCCTCCGTTCATAAACAGCTGCTCCATTCCACAGGGGATGCCGATCCGAAAGATTTCTTTCTGAATACGCCAGTCGATTCGAAAAACGTGCCTCGGACGGATCTCAATCGAACTTTTTTTGGATATCAGCATCAGGACTGCAGCCATGCCGCCTACCAGACGCGCCAGGTTCAAAGAAAGTGCGCTTCCCATGATATCCAGCTTCAAAATATTGATAAATACAAAGCTTGCCACAAAATGCAGGACATTGATCAAAATTGACAGGTGAAGACATTTTTTCGTCTCTCCCAGTCCACGGAATACCGCAAATCCACTCATGTAGACAGATAAAAATACCGCCGAGATCGCAACCCCGATCAGATAATGCTCTGCCTTTACGAGAATCGTTTCCTCCATTCCATGGAACAGGAAACGGATCAGCGGATCTGCACAGAGCACGAGAAGGATACATGCAGCAAGGGAACAAAGCGGCAGTCCCACGATCAGCTGACCTGCTGCCTCTTTTACCCGCTCGGTTTCCCCTTTTCCCTTAAACATTGCAACCACAACGGTACCACCGGCAGAAATGGCATTGTTGATGGCATATACCATCATATAGAGCGGTCCGACCAGACTGACGGCCGCTACCGACTCCTGACTGGAGGAGCTGATCATCGCAGTCGTCAGTACACCGATACCGAAAACGAAAAACGAATCCATGATCAGCGGCATCAGCATCGAAATGATCTGACGTCCTGTAAAAATCGAGCTTCCAAGTTTTTTGTCCAAAATTTTCGTCAACATGAGTGTACACCTTTCTGTCGGTTTCTCTGTGGAACCTTACGCTGTAGTGCGCATCCTCGTAGAGCATTTATTATCGTATGGAAACGAAGTTTCCTATACGATAAGAAAGCCCGGTGCCAAGTTTCCTGTAAAGCACCGGGCATTTCTGTATGTGATTTTATCAGAGCCGCCTGAAAAAACAAGTACCGAATTTTATATAATCCGTAAAATTTCAGAACTCACATTTTTATACTTCAAACAGCAGCGTCACGATTTCGTAAGGCTTTACGGTTCTCTGAATCGTACCGTTTTCTTTAAAGTCGCCCTGCGGACGCTCTCTTAAGTCGCATTCACAGTAGCGCTTCCACGCAAAACCGGGCGTTACGGTCAGCTTGTTCGTGCCGCCGGTAAAGTCGTGGAACCGGACTGCAATATACCTTCCATCCTCTGTCTTCTTGACAGCATCCAGTTCAACGCACTCTTTGTCAAAGCCTACAAAAGAACCTGCAAACGGAAGTTTTACGCTGCCTGCAACGCTGTGCATCGGCCAGTTCAAATCGCTCGCTTCCTGTACGGTGCGGCCTGCAATAAAGTCTCCGGTATGAGGCAGCAGCGCATAAGTGAAGTGATGCTCGCCCTGATCCTGGCTGTGATCCGGATAGGTTGCTGTCTTGATCAGAGTGATGCGCAGTACATTATCCTTTACATCATGACCGTACTTGCAGTCATTTAACAGGCTGACGCCATAGCCGTATTCGGAAAGATCTGCGAAACGATGTGCAACACTCTCGAACTTCGCCTGATCCCAGCTTGTATTCCAGTTATTAGAACGACGTACATTACCATACTGTACATCGAACGTTCCGTAAGTGGTGCGGATGTCAACCGGGAATGCAGCCTTCAACAGCTGATGGCGCTCATGGCAGTCTACATCCGTCACGAAATCAATTCTGCGGTCATCTGCATACAGGATAACATCCTGGTCAATGGTGGAATTCATATACTTCCATCCCATGTGAAGCACCAGACGAACCGATCCGCACTCTTTGACTTCAAAACAGGTCAGTCCGTCAATGACACGCATCTTTTCCTGATAGTAGATCTCGATATCCCATGCGTCATTGCCCATCGGCTTATCTTCAAATACCTGCAGAACGTTGCCGCACTGTCCGGGTGCAAGCACCTCACGGTCATTTTCTTTATCATACAATCTGGAAATCTGACCGGCTTCATTAAACTCAACCAGATAAAACGGAGTTTCAACCTTATGTCCGTCTACGGTAAATGCCGTATTCTCTGCAGCAGGTGCTTTTTTCAGGACAACCGCAGCGGTGCCCATTGCGGGAACCTCCGGGATTTCCACAAGAAGTCCGCCTTCTGTTTCCTGACTCTTTAATGCCGTTCCGTCCTCCAGATAAGCGCTGTTTCCTGCAGCACCGAGCAACAGAACTGAGCCGCCTTTTCTTACAAAGCTGTTGCTGTTAAAAACGGTATAAACAGAGGCTTCTTCTGTTACGGCGTCTGCAAGGAAGCCTGCTTCCACCTCTTCGCCCTGTGCTGCGATCCATTCGTAATCTTTTTTGGAATCCTCATATACTTCGAAGATCGAGGAGCCGGGGATAATGTCATGGAACTGGTTGGTCAGGATATGTTTCCAGCCGGCTGTCAGTTTTTCCTGCTCCGCCAGGGACAGATCATTACCAAGCAATGCACGCAGTACGGTAAAATACTCTGCCTCACGATATAACAGCTCCATCTTACGGTTCATGCGTTTGTTATGCGCATGGCTGGTATAGGTACCGCGGTGATATTCCAGATACAGCTCGCCATCCCAGGTATTGACATAGCGGTCTGTCTTTGCAACCGTTTCCTTCAGCTTACGGAAATATTTGCCTGCAGTAGTCGTCTCCACATGCGGCAGTCCCGGAATCTTATCCAGTCTGCGGCGCTGCTCCAGCATATCACGGTTGACACCGCCGCCGCCATCTCCGTAACCATAGGAAAGCAGCAGGTCATGATTCATTTCCTTTTCGCTGTATCCGTCCCAGATACCCTTGACGGTACGGGGCTCAATCAGTCCGTTATAGGTATAGAACCAGCTGTCTCTTTCTCTCCCGGGCTCCGGCGTCGTAATAAAGTGGGTCAGCACTTTGCTGCCGTCGATGCCTTTCCAGTAAAACGTATCATGGGGCATACGGTTGTACTGGTTCCAGCTGATTTTTGTCGTCATGAACATGTCGATGCCGGCTTTTTTCAGGATCTGGGGGAGTGCCCAGGAATAGCCGAATACATCCGGCAGCCACAGAAATTCTACTTCCTTGCCGAATTCATCCTTGATGAATTTGCTGCCGATTAAGATCTGACGGGTCAGAGACTCACCGCTTGTCAGATTACAGTCTGCCTCAACCCACATTGCGCCGTCCGCTTCCCAGCGCCCCTCTGCCACGCGGTCTCTGATCTGGCTATACAGCTCCGGATAATCTTCCTTTACCCACTCATAGAGCTGGGGCTGTGTCTGCAGGAAATCATATTCCGGGAACATCTCCATCAGGCGCATGACAGTTGTAAAGGATCTGCCGCACTTTTCTCTGGTGTTTTTGAGTCTCCAGAGCCATGCAGTATCAATATGGGTATGTCCAACTGTGTATACATGGATATCGGAGTGCTTGTCCATCGCGTCAATCGCTGCGTTTAAGCAGTCGTCTGCTTCCGCAACAGATGCATAGAAGTCATCGCTGCCCGGATAGGACCAGTCAATCTTTAAAAATGCACGGTCAAGGGCTGCCTGCAGGTTATGACGAACCGGATCGTTCTCGGAAAGCTCTTCAATCGTCTTCCAGACCATCAGACCAAGATAATACAGGTCGTCTGTCTTTTCATCCAGATAGCCTAAAAATGCGCTCTTTAAGCGATGCTCCATCTCTCTGGGCAGTCCGCCGCCTTCCAGACCGGACCAGAGACGGAAGGTCAGGCTAACCTCATTTCCACAGATCTCAGGTCTGAAAAATACTTCCTTATGATTGGCATCAACCGCCTGATACTGTTCGCCGTTTACAAACAGCAGTGATTCAAACCCGGTGTTGTTGCCGCCGCCTGTCATACCGAAGTCAAACACACCTACCGCGCGCTTTCCTTCCCATTCTGCCGGCACCTTCATCTCCCCATGCAGCCAGAGATATAAATCCCTGCCCTTCCAGTCAGAGCCGGTACAGATCCTGTCCCAGTCGGTAAAATCTGTCGGCACATCCGGATTTACCAGGCCGCTTTTGTCTTCTTTTGCCAGAAACGATTCAAAATTTCTGACGTCCCGGTAACGGTATTCTCCCAGCTCCCGGATTCTTCCTTCCAGCTTTCGCTGTGTGAAAAACATGTCCATTGTGTTTCCCCTTTCTTGTTTCCCTTTCCTTTTTCCCTTTTTTATAAACTCCCTATAATTCCCGTTTGCCCAGCCTGACCTCTTCCATATAAGAGACCAACTCCTCCGGCAAATGGTCAAACAGGTAATTATGGTCGTTTTCCGTAGGTTGTTTCTGCGTGCTGCCCGGTCTTTTTTCAATCCGTTCCAGCACCTTTTCGCGGGTCAGCTCGACTTCCTCCAAAAGCTCCCGCGCCGCCATCCTGCGCGCGCCCTGTCCGTAAATGATGACCTGCTCCAGCGCATCGGAGGTCGCTACCGTCACATCGGCTTTTTTTCCGATTTTGTGGACGGTTTTTTCGATATATTGGTCAGCCGTCTCCGCTTCCTTCGTAAAGACGACGTGAATATTATGATAATTGAAAACACGTTCCTGCCCGCCTTCCACACGATAAGCGTCGAAGACGAGGATCAGCGTGCAGCCGTTAAAGCCCTGGTAATCGCACAGAACATCCATCAGGAGGTTCCTGGCGCTTTCGATATTAACCTTCGAAAGCTCGCGCAGCATTTCCCAGGAAAAAATGATATTATAGCCGTCAACCAGAAGATAGCGTTCCCGCGGCTTGCTCCGATCCGCCTCTGCCGCACGAGGATGTTCTATCAGGCGCCGTGCGGGCGCTTCTTCCCTGCAGCGCTTCTGATAGCCCTTTTTGCTCTTCGGCTCGCTATTCTGATAATAGGTGCGCTTGAAAATTTCTTCCAGCTCTTCTTCGCTGACAAAGGTTTCCGGCGTCTCTTTTCTTTCCCGGACAAAATATTCTGCGTGGCTGCTCTGGGATATCCCGGTCGCTTCTTTTTCGTCTGCACTGCCTTTTTCAGACGGCAGCGCAACCGCTTCGAGGTGCATATAATCCTCTACCTGATCCCATGATACCACAAATCCGGCTCCGTGTGCACAAAAAACGGAGGAAGGAGGATTTTCCAGGTCTGCTTCCGGATCATAGCCGGCTGCCGCCATCACTTCCTCTGCGTTATGGCACGCAGCATAGCCCTGCAGCGTACAGAACAGCTTTCCACGGCCTCTGCTGTAGGAGGTAACCTCCTGCTGATAGCCCCGCATACATGCAACCGGCGCGCTTCCGCACAGAATCGCAAATTCCCCTTCCGTCTGCGGCGGCTCAAAGGTACCGTTCATCCGCTGAATATCCGTCATTGCCCGTCCGATCTGCTCCTGTGGAATCTCCAGTCGAAAGCTGTAAACAGGCTCTAAAAGTACGTTTTGTGCTCGCATCAGTCCCTGTCGGAGTGCCCGATAGGTCGCCTGACGAAAATCGCCGCCCTCGGTGTGCTTGATATGCGCCCTGCCATTTACCAGTGTGATCTTCATATCCGTGATCTCTGCGCCGCATAAAACGCCTTTATGGCGCTTTTCTTCCAGATGGGTCAGCACCAGCCTCTGCCAGTTACGGTCCAGCACATCTTCGCTGACAGCTGACGCAAACTGCAGTCCCATGCCGCGTTCCAGGGGTTCCAGCAAAAGATGAACTTCCGCATAGTGCCGAAGGGGCTCAAAATGTCCGACGCCCTCGACGGGCGCTGCGATGGTTTCCCGGTATACAATGCTGCCCTGTCCGAAGGAAACCGGCACGCCGAAGCGCTCTCTGATCTGGTTTTTCAGGATTTCCATCTGCACTTCGCCCATGACCTGCGCGCAGATCTCAGAGGAGGCTTCCTCCCAGACAATCGAAAGCTCCGGTTCCTCTTCCTCTAACTGCCGAAGATTTCTGAGCATCGTATGTGCATCGCAGTCCGGCGGCAGCTCGATCTGATAGGTTAATACCGGCTCCAGCAGCGGCAGCACCGGTTCCGTTTGCGCCCCAAGCCCTTCTCCTGCATAGGTTTTTGACAGTCCTGTCACGCTGCAGATTTCTCCTGCGGCCGCCTGCTGTACCTGTTCATAACCACTTCCGTTATAAATCCGGATCTGGTCGGCTTTTTCTTCCCATTCCTGTCCATCGGCAGTTTGTCCCCTCAGGCTCTGCCGCGTAAAAAGACTTCCTCCGGTCAGCTTCATATGCGTCAGACGCTTGCCGGCTTCGTCCCGCGTGATCTTAAACACACGTGCCCCAAACTCCTCTGTATATTCCGGCTCTTTCATCAGCTTCGACAGTCCGGACAATAACGCGTCCACACCGCAAACCCTTAATGCCGATCCAAAAAAACACGGAAATAGCTTTCTTTCCTTTACCAGAAGTGCTGCGTCCTCCCAGGTCAGCGTATCGCCATCGAGATAGCGTTCCAAAAGGTCTTCCTGGCACATGGCAACATTTTCCCAGAAATCCGGGACAGGAACCGGTGCTGCACATGGCAGCAGGCTGTCCGAAGCGTTTGCGCGCATGGCGGACACTGCGTCTGTACCTGTGCCAAAAGGCCTGATGCCGGGTGCTGTATCTGCGTTGTCTGGCTGCTGCGGCATACTGCACACTTTGATACAGTGCTCGTTCAGCTGTTTTTGCAGCTGCAAAAGAAGTTCTACCTCATCTGTCCCTTCCTGGTCCATCTTGTTGATAAACAAAACGGTGGGGATCTGATAACGGGAAAGCAGCCGCCAGAGTGTCTCCACATGTCCCTGCACCCCGTCCGCGCCGCTGATGACCAGCACCGCATAATCCAGCACCTGCAGGGTCCGCTCCATCTCTGCAGAAAAATCCACATGTCCGGGCGTATCCAGAAGCGTCACGTCAAAATCGCCCAGTACAAGCTTCGCCTGTTTTGAAAAAATCGTAATACCCCGGGCCCGCTCCATCGCGTCCGTATCCAGAAAGGCATCCTGATGGTCCACTCTGCCCAGCCGCCGCAGCATACCGGTCCGATATAAAATTGCTTCTGCCAGTGTGGTCTTTCCGGCATCCACATGTGCCAGAATACCGACTGTTACCTTTTTTGTGCCCAACTTCCGATTCCTTTCTGTAAGATTTCGCGCTGCGTAGATATCTCCATTGCTAAAAAAAGCCCCGCATATGCGGGGCTCTTTTAGTCATCCTTATGCGATGTGAACGTTAACCGCTCTCAGCTTTCTGGAATCCTTAGGATCGCTTTCTACATCGAAAGTTACCTTCTGGCCTTCTTCCAGAGTCTTGAAGCCATCTACCTGGATAGCGGAGAAGTGTACGAATACGTCCTCGCCGTTTGCATCGTTGGTGATGAAGCCATAGCCTTTGCTGGAATTAAACCACTTAACTACACCTGTGTTCATTTTCAAGTACCTCCTGAATAATTTGGATCAATTGGAGACGCCGCTGCGCGCTGACTTACGAAATCTATCCGTAAAAAAAGACTGTCCGCAAGCCACCATAAAGAAAAGGACGACTTTTCAGTACAGTCAGTTCTAAGCTCAAATTGATTCTGGAGCTATCATAGCATTATTCCCCTATTTTGTCAAAGATATTTTGCAGTTTTTTCAATATCGTAGTATGCTAAAAGGAGGTACCAAACGAAACACCAAGGAGGTTACAAAATGCAGTATTTTGAACGTCAAAATGACAGTCTGATCTTTCGCTTAAACGGAGAAACCGTCATGGTTTCCCCCTGGGGAGAAGACAGCCTGCGCACGCGGGCGGCATTGTTTAACGAGCTTTCAGACAACAGTCCGGCACTTCTTTCTCCGGCAAAAAGTGAGCCTGTTATCGAACTCGGGGAACGTCAGGCTGTAATTACCAACGGCAAAATCCACGCTGTGCTTTCCCTGCAGGACTGGGGCGATGAGCTGCAGATTTCCTATTATAATCAAAAGGGCGAGCTTCTGCTGCAGGAAATTCCAAACGGCGGTGCCCTGTTTTTAAAGGCACGTCGCTTTCAGTCCCTGCCCGGTGACTCTTTTTTCCTGACCGCATCCTTTGTCTCCAACCCATCAGAAAAAATCTACGGTATGGGACAGTATCAGCAGGAAACCCTCAATTTAAAAGGCTGTAATCTGGAGCTTGCCCACCGCAACTCACAGGCGAGCATCCCCTTTTACGTTTCCAGTCTCGGTTATGGCTTCTTATGGAATAATGCCGCTGTGGGAGATGTCCATTTCGGCACGAATACGACACAGTGGACTGCCCGCTCCTGTAAACAGCTGGACTACTGGATCACTGCAGGCGACACTCCTGCCGAAATAGAAGAAGCTTATGCCAACGCAACCGGAAAATCTCCCATGATGCCCGAATACGGTCTTGGCTTCTGGCAGTGCAAGCTGCGCTACTATAATCAGGAGCAGGTGCTTTCCATTGCCCGTGAATACAAGAAACGGAATATCCCCCTGGACGTCATCGTGATTGACTTCTATCACTGGCCCTACTGCGGTGACTGGCGTTTCGATGAAGAATTCTTCCCGGATCCTGCTGCCATGATAAAGGAGCTGCAGGAGCTTGGCGTAGAAACCATGGTTTCTATCTGGCCTGCCGTAGATTTTCGCAGTGAAAACTACGAAGAGATGAAGCAGCAGAATATGCTGGTAAAATCCAACTCCGGCGTCGATGTCCAGATGATCTTCCACGGCAATAATGCCTTTATGGACGCAACCAATCCCAAAACACGCCGCTATGTCTGGGAAAAATGCAAACAAAACTACGCGGACCTCGGCATTCGCACATTCTGGCTGGACGTTGCAGAGCCGGAGTATACGTCCTACGATTTTGAAAACTACCGTTACTATTCCGGTACGGTACTGGAAACCGGCAATATCTATCCCAGAGAATACGCGCGGCTTTTCTACGAGGGGCAAAAGGAAAACGGTCAGGACGACATTGTCAATCTGATCCGCTGCGCATGGGCAGGCAGCCAGCGTTACGGTGCTCTGGTCTGGTCCGGAGATATTATGTCAACTTATGAGGACTTCCGTAAGCAGATCTGTGCCGGAATCCATATGGGACTTTCCGGCATTCCGTGGTGGACAACCGATATCGGCGGTTTCCATAACGGCGTTGCTGCAGATCCCGATTTTAAAGAGCTGCTGATCCGCTGGTTCCAGTTCGGTACCTTCTGTCCTGTTATGCGTCTGCATGGCAGCCGCCAGCCCTATACCCCAATTTATAACAAGGCGGGCGAGCTTCGCGAGGGAACCGGAACCGATAACGAGGTATGGAGCTATGGCGAAGAGGCTTACCAGATCATGACAAAATTCATCCATGTCCGTGAGCTGATGCGAGACTACACAAGAAGCCTTATGCAGCAGGCACACGAAAACGGTCATCCGGTGCTCCGTGCTCTGTTTTATGAATTCCCGTCCGATCCGATCTGCTGGGACATCAAGGATTCCTACCTGTTTGGATCTGATCTTTTAGTCGCACCGATCTGCCATGAGCATGCAGTAGACAGACAGGTTTATCTTCCTGCCGGCGCATCCTGGACAGATGCCAGCACCGGAATAGTTTATGAGGGCGGTCAGTGGATCATGGCGGATGCGCCGATGGATACGCTCCCCGTGTTCCTGCGCGACGGCAGACAGGACTACCTGATCGGAGAGATCTGATACCGCCACCACCGTTAAGAAAGGAATTTTCAACCAATGGATACCAAAAAAGACCCTTTCCAGAACCTTCAGGAAAGAATGCGCAACGCCCTTGCTGACCACTCGATCCGCGCGTTTCAGGAGCTTTCCAGCTCCACGCGGGATCTGATGTCCTGCTATCGCTGCGCGATTATGGAGATTGAAACGAAATTCCGCGTATTAAACGAACGCTTTTCCCTCCAGCACGACCGCAACCCCATCGACAGCATCCAGAGCCGCTTAAAGTCCCCCGACAGCATTCTGGACAAAATGCTTCGAAAAAAGCTGCCCTTTACCCTCGAGGCAATTGAAAACAACATCTTCGACATCGCAGGCATCCGTGTCGTCTGCTCCTTTGTGGACGATATTTACATGCTCGCTGACTGCCTGCTGCAGCAGGACGATATCACGCTGATCGAGCGCAAGGATTACATCAAAAATCCGAAGAAAAACGGCTATCGCAGTCTGCATCTGATTATCGAGGTGCCGATCTTTTTACAGAATGAGAAAAAAATCATGAAAGCGGAGGTACAGCTGCGCACGATTGCCATGGAGTTCTGGGCAAATCTCGAACACCAGCTCCGCTATAAAAAAGACCTGTCACCCGAGTTAATGAAGCAGACCTCCTACCAGCTGAGCGAATGCGCACGCTTAAGCGCTGTCCTCGACGAGCAGATGCAGGCAATCCGGGATATTATTGAGAAGGAAGAAGATTCGTCTGAAAAAAGCGACAGCCCTAAAAAGCCTTCCGACCGACTTTCCCGTCCGATCTTAAGTGCGCTGGAAAACTATGCCCCGAAGACAGAATAAGGAGGATACTTATCATGCTCAGCAGTCGATTATGGCAGCTATTTTTAGACTCTTTTCCCAAAATCCTGCTCCCGGGCCTGACGGCAACCATCCCGCTGACCATTATTTCCTTTTCGCTGGCGCTGGTGATCGCGGTGGTTGCGGCCCTCGTGCAGTTTGCAAATATTCAGGGACTCAGGCAAATCGCCCGTTTTTATATCTGGATTTTCCGTGGAACGCCGCTTTTGGTACAGCTGTTCGTCGTGTTCTTCGGTCTGTCCAGAGTCGGCATCGTCCTGGATCCGTTTCCCGCTGCAGTCATCGTCTTTTCTTTAAATGAAGGCGCTTACTGTGCAGAAACCATCCGGGCGGCACTGGAAGCCGTTCCGAAGGGTCAGCTGGAAGCCGGTCTTTGTGCAGGACTTTCCTATTTACAGACCATTTTCCGCATCGTGCTCCCCCAGGCAATGCGTACCGCATTTCCGCCGCTGTCCAACTCCCTGATCTCCATGGTCAAGGATACCTCTCTGGCAGCCAACATCACCGTAACGGAAATGTTCATGGTAACCCAGCGAATCGTTGCCCGTACCTACGAGCCGCTTCTTCTGTATCTCGAAGTCGGTCTGATCTACCTGATCTTCTCCACCGTCCTGACAAAGCTTCAGGCTGTCGGTGAGAAAAAACTCGGTTCCTACGGACAGAAAGGAGTCTGACCTATGCTGGAAATCCGAAATATTCATAAATCCTTTGGCAGTACTCCTGTCTTAGGCGGAATCGATCTGGACGTAAACCAGGGAGATGTTATCGCCATCATCGGTCCGAGCGGTTCTGGCAAAACCACACTGCTGCGCTGCCTGAATTATCTGGAGCACGCCGACGAGGGCACGATGGTCTTTGACCGGGAAACCTTTGCGATGAATAAAATTTCCAAAAAGGACATCGCCCGGCTCCGCAAAAAGACTGCCTTCGTGTTCCAGAGCTATAACTTATTCGCCAACAAAACCGCCCTCAAAAACGTCACAGAGGGACTGATTGTCGGCCGCAAAATGCCCAAAGAGAAGGCACGTGAAATCGCTATGAAGGCGTTGGAAAAGGTCGGGCTTGCCGACCGCAGCGACGCTTATCCGGCACAGCTTTCCGGCGGTCAGCAGCAGCGTGTCGCAATCGCGCGTGCCATTGCCGCCCAACCGGAAATCATCTATTTCGATGAACCGACTTCTGCCCTCGATCCGGAGCTGACCGGTGAGGTCCTTTCCGTCATGCGTTCCCTGGCAAACGAGGGGATGACGATGATCGTCGTCACCCACGAAATGAGCTTTGCCAAAAATGTTTCCAATAAGGTCATCCTGATGGAAAACGGGCGTATCGTGGAGCAGGGACCTTCGAAGGAGTTTTTTGCAAATCCGAAAGAAGAACGTACCAAAGCATTTTTACAGTCTTTTGACCAGCAGTAATCCGGCGCTTTACCTGTCCGGCTGCCGCTGGCAGGAATATCAGGAAGGAGTTATTTTTTATGATCTTCAAAAAATCTATTGCACTGCTGCTTTCCGGCTCCATGCTGGCAGCGGTTGCTTTCACCGGCTGCGGTTCTGACAACACTGCAGCAGCTGTCTCCGACCCAGCAGGCAAAGACCTGTTAGACCAGATTCAGGCACGGGGCAGCATCACAGTTGCCATGGAGGGTACCTGGGCCCCCTGGACTTATCACGATGAAAACGACGAGCTGGTGGGCTACGACGTAGAGGTTGCAAAGCTGCTCGCAAATGAGCTCGGCGTCGATGTCAACTTCGTCGAGGGCGAATGGGACGGTCTCCTCGCCGGTCTGGACGACGGTCGCTACGACATTATGGTAAACGGCGTAGGTGTCACACCAGAGCGTCAGGAAAAATACGATTTTTCCACACCTTATGCCTATAATAAAACTGCTGTCATCGTCCGCAGCGACTACGACGAAATTCATTCCATGGAGGATTTAAAGGGAAAACGCACTGCAAACACCATCAGCAGTACCTATGCAACCCTTGCGGAAAAATACGGTGCAGAGGTAAAGGGCGTCGATGACCTGAATCAGACCATCGAGCTTTTACTTTCCAACCGAATCGATGCAACCCTCAACACGGAAGTGACCTATTATGACTACTTAAAGGCACATCCTGATGCAAATATCAAAATCGCCGCTTTGTCCGACGAGGTAGAAAAGGTTGCAATCCCCGTCCGCAAGGGCGACGATACAAAGACGCTGCTTGCAGCCATCAACGACGCCCTCGCAAAGCTGGACGAATCCGGCGAGCTGACCGCATTGTCGGAAAAATACTTCGGAACCGATATCTCGAAGCTGGAAAATTAAATCACCAAAATTCACTTCAAAAAGCTCCTGTGCATATTCCTGCACAGGAGCTTTTGATTCGTAGGGTGTATTGTTTCGAAAGTTTATTCGTGAATCTCCAACGGAAGTCCATCGGGATCTGCAAAAAACGTCATCGGTTTTCCGGTAAACTCATCGGTACGGATCGGCTCTGTCACAATTCCGAGGCTGTTTAACCGCACAACCGTATTCTCCACGCTCTCCACAAAAAATGCGAGATGCCGAAGTCCCTGTGCCTCCGGATAGCTCGGACGCTTGGGTGCATCCGGCTTGATAAACAGCTCGATCTCCTGCTCCCCGCATTTCAGATCGATCTTGCAGTCTGCTTTGTCTTTCCGGTGGTTTTCCCGGATCACCGTAAAGCCGAGCAGATCCACATAAAAATGTCTGGAGCGCTCATAATCGCTTCCGATGATCGCAATGTGGTGGATTTTTTCGGACAAAGCGCCCGCTTTGATTGTCAGCTGTCCGGTACGCGCTTTCAGCACGTCTGCTGCCGCCGATGCCTCCTGTGCACTGTCTGTCAGGGTCGGAACGATTTCTTCAAAAATTCCATCCAGCTCGTCCTGGGTCTGATAGGTTCCCGTCGTCAGGATCACAAACAGATCCTTATCCGGCAGCACAACGCCGAACTGTCCGAAGGCGCCATCCGCACGGAAGGACCCGGGTGTCCTGCACATCCAGCACTGAAATCCGTAGCCGTAAGCCCATTCCTTGACGTGTCCTTCCGCATCTCCGGCAGTCTCGATCTGCCTGGTGCAGGCAAGGTCAAACCATTCCTCTTCCAGCAGCTGCCTGCCTTCCCAGCGTCCACGGTTTAACACAAAATAAATAAAACGCGCCATGTCCTCCGTCGTCATCCGCATACCGCCGCCAGCCATTTCCACTGCTTCCGGTCCCGGGCACTTCGAACAGGTCAGAGAGGTGATGCCGAGGGGTTCCAACAGACGGGGCTTTAAAAATTCCGTCACATCGCAGCCTGTTTTTCTCTTCAACACAGCCGCCAGCATATTTGTGCCCGCCGTATTGTATTTATAAAAGGTTCCCGGCTCGTGTAAAAACGGATGCTGTAAAAACTCCCGGATCCAGTCGGGGGATTCCATATCTATCTCTGTCTCATGTCCGCAGCTCATGGTCAGAAGATGCCAGAGTGTGGTCTTCTGCAGATTTTCTGACGGCTTCTTCGGCAGAAGCTCCGGGAAAAGATCCACTAACCGTTCCTCCAGTGACAGGATTTTTTCCTGTCGTGCAAAACCGATGGCCGTTGCCGTCAGGGTTTTGCCAAAGGAATACAGCGGGTGCGCAAGCTCCGGTGCATACGGCTTCCACCAGCCCTTTGCCGCACATTTTCCATGCCGCACCACCATAAAGCTGTGCAGTTCGATGTTCTTTTCCTCCATCCGGTCCAGAAACCGGAGAATTCCCTCGGAACTGATCCCCAGCGATTCCGGTGACGCATCCTGAAAATAAGACATACCCCATATCCTCCTCTTTTTTAGATGATCTGCCAAAAACGGCTCCCTGTTTTCGGAGCCGTTTTTGGTAATACACATCGATTCAGACCCGTTTCAGTTCATATGCACGGGTGCCCAGACCGATTTTTTCTGCCTGATCCAGCGTCGCTTCCCATTCCACATTCGGATTGGAATCCAGGAAATGATCGTGATGATGATGCCAGTCAGACTGTGCCAGATGTTCCCCAAGCTGGCTGTTTTCGATCGGAGTCGCCTGCAGGCAGGCATCTGCACACGCCTGATCCAGTGCTACCGGGTCAAAGCTTGCAAACATACCGATATCCGGCAGGATCGGCGCATCATTTTCGCCATGACAGTCGCAGTTGGGGCTGATATCCTGCACCAGTGAAATATGGAAGCAGGGACGGTTCTGACAGACTGCCATCGCATATTCTGCCATCTTCCGGTCCAGAAGCTCGTTTGCACAGCTGTTTTCATTGTAGACTGCGTCAAAGCTGCAGGCTCCGATACAGCGTCCGCAGCCCTTACATTTGTCGTAATCGATAACCGCTTTTCCATTCGGATATGTAATCGCATCGCTTCCGCACTCATGTGCACAGCGTCTGCAGCCGCGGCATTTTTCCAGATCAATGGCCGGCTTTCCGCTGGTATGCTGCTCCATCTTGCCTGCACGGCTGCCGCAGCCCATGCCGATATTTTTGATGGCACCGCCAAATCCGGTAGATTCATGTCCCTTAAAGTGCGTCAGGCTGATAAAAATATCCGCATCCATAATTGCACGTCCGATCTTCGGTGCAGGACAATACTCTGCATTCGGAACCGGTACTTCTACCTCGTCCGTACCCCGCAGACCGTCTCCGATCAAAATCTGACAGCCTGTTGTGATGGTATTAAAGCCGTTTAAATTTGCACAGTCCAAATGCTCCAGCGCATTTTTGCGGCTGCCGGGATAAAGGGTGTTGCAGTCCGTCAAAAACGGAACGCCACCCTGTGCCTTGCACAGATCTGCCACTGCCTTTGCATAGTTCGGACGCAGAAATGCCAGATTTCCAAGCTCGCCGAAGTGCATTTTAATCGCGACAAACTTGCCGTCCATATCAATGTTTTTGATGCCTGCCGCGAGACAGACCTTTTTTAACTTATCCAGCTGACTTGTACCAACCGGGCACCTGAAATCCGTAAAATAAACTGTTGATTTTCCCATGCTTCCCTCCAAATTTTAGATGTGCATAGCACGTACCGTGCATAGCACGACACGTGCTGTTTTTCTGTCTTGAAGACATTTTACCATCTTACATCCGGAAATCCAATGCACTTTTCAAAAATTTGTCGGGTGACGCCACAGCCTGTAGTCCTGTTATTCCTCGTTTTCTCCCGTATCGGAAGCAATGGCCTGATCTATGAGCTTTTGCAGCGTTTCCGCCTGATTCTTCTCCGTAATAGCGCCCACGATGGGATCCCCCACGATATTGCCCTTCCGATCTACTACATAGGTAGTGGGGTAGGCATAAATACCGGTGGTAAATCTTCCCGCTTCGCTGTCTGAGTCAAAATATACATTCTGATAAGTAGCGCCTTTCTTGGCCAGTACGTCCTTCGCCTCGGAAATTTCTGCCTCATTGCCATCCAGCGTAAAGGAGTTCACACCGATGAGTGCACCGTTCTTCTCTGCAAGCTCCTTGTTCAGCGCATCCAGTTCCCCGAGCTCGCCTACACAGGGGTTGCAGGTGGTAAACCAGAAATTTACCACGGTTACTGCATTACCGGAAAACAGCTCGTCACTCTTGACCGGGTTTCCATCCAGATCCTTGCCTTCAAAGGCAGGAAACTTCGCTACACTGCTATCCTCAGAGGAGCCTGCCTGGGCACTGTCCCCAGGGACACTCGTTTCACTGTCCATGGATTGCTCCACGATCTCAGGATATTTTTGCTCCAGCTCCGTCAGCTTGTTTTCTATTTCGCTGATCTTTTCCGCAGCGGTTTTGAGCAGCTCATATTCTTCGTCCGAAAACTGATCTTTGACCTTCTCTATCGTGTCCAGCAGAAAATCTCCGTAGTTTTTTCCATTTTCCAGCATGGCTGTACCCTTGTCAGCCTCCATGTAGACCTTTTCCCACAAATCGGTATTCTCCGAAAGAATCTCGTTCTCCTGCTCCATCAGCTTCTTATACGTAGAAAGTGCCTCCTGGGCATTTTCTGCTTCCGCCGTCATCGTAACAGCACTGTTGCTCTGATCTGCATTCCCGCTGTCCTTTGTGCCGCAGGCTGTAAGAGAAAATGCCAGCAGTACAGTCAGTCCCAGTTTGATCCATTTCTTTTTGTTCATTTTGATTCCTCCATATTTGTTTTTTTTGTAGTTTTTTCCCCGTCTCCAAAGCCGTAGCGGAAGCAAACCGCACCGGTAGGACAGGCTCGAACGCACATCCCGCAGCGGATGCACTCTCCATGATTGGGTGTTTTTGTCACATCCACATCCATTTTGCAGGCTCTAGCGCATTTCCCACAGGAAACACATTTGCCCTTGTCCACCTTCATCTGAAAAAGGGACACCCGGTTCATCAGGGCATAAAATGCTCCCAACGGACAAAGCCATTTACAGAAGGGGCGATAGAACAGTACACTCAGCACAAGGATTACCAGCAAAATGGTGAATTTCCATGTAAAAAGAGAGCCAAGTGCCGCCCGGATGCCGGAATTGGCAATAGACAGCGGGATTGCCCCCTCCAGCACGCCCTGAGGACAGAGGTATTTGCAGAAAAAAGGATTTCCCATGCCTACATCGTTTACAACCAGTGCCGGCAGTAAAACCACCATTACCAGCAAAACCACATATTTCAGATAGGTCAGGGGCTTCAGCTTTTTTGTGGAAAGCTTTTTTGTTGGAATTTTATGCAGCAGCTCCTGAAACCAGCCGAAGGGGCACAAAAACCCGCAAATAAAGCGTCCCAGCAATACTCCCAGTAAAATAAGAAAGCCGGTTACATAATAGGAAAAGCGGAACCGGGAGGAGCCTGCCACTGCCTGAAATGCTCCAATGGGACAGGCACCGGAGGCTGCCGGACAGGAGTAGCAATTCAGCCCCGGTACGCAAACCGTTTTTCCTTTGCCCTGATACAGTCCGCCCTTGATAAAATTCGGCAGATGCAGATTGGTCAATAAAGCTGCGCCTGCCTGGATCCAGCCCCGAAAACGGGACATAAGCTGTGATACACCTGAAAATTTTTTATCCAATTCCCACACACTCCAGACATAATTTGATGGCTTTACTCAGTACCGTCGCTGCCTCGCCTCTCCAGGCACCGAAGCACAGCATTGCAGCTCCTGTGATCAGCAATGCGATCTGCGCTGCGATTTTTTTCTTGTAACGCAATTTTTTATCATCCTTTCTGTTTTTTACGTTCTGATCATAGCACAAATCAGTTAAAGTCTCTGTTAAGAATGAAAAATTAACACAAACTTTATTTGCTTCTGCTATAATTATGGGAAAACAATCGCTATTAAAATAGGAGGATTCTTATGCACCTTTTGGTCATTGAAGATGAGCGCGTCCTGTGCGAGACCATCGTCCGCAGTCTGCGGCGTCTGGCATACAGCGTGGATCACTGCTACGATGGAGATCAGGCACTGGAGCTTCTTGGCACAGAGCGGTATGATCTGGTTCTGTTGGATTTGAATCTGCCCGGTAAGGATGGCATGACAGTACTGCGCACCTTTCGTCAAAGGGATCGTGAGACCCCTGTGCTGATCCTTTCCGCCCGCAGTGAGGTGAAGGACAAGGTGGAGGGATTGGATGCCGGAGCCAACGACTATCTTTCAAAGCCCTTTCACTTAGCCGAGCTGGAGGCCCGCATCCGCAGCCTGACTCTGCGACAGTTCACCCAGCAGGATGTGCTGCTGACTTTCAAGGCTCTGAGCTTTGATACCCGTTCCCGCACCGCCACCGTTGACGGACAGACGCTGGCCCTCACCCGCAAGGAAACAGGTATTCTGGAATATTTAATGGTACATCAGGGACGGCCGGTAAGTCAGGAGGAGCTGATGGAGCATGTCTGGGACAACAGTGTGGACAGCTTCAGCAACTCCATCCGTGTGCATATCTCTGCCCTGCGTAAAAAACTGCGCGCTGCATTAGGCTATGACCCCATTCGCAACCGCATCGGCGAGGGCTATCTGATGGGAGGTGACACAGATTGAAAAAAATTTCTCTGCAATGGCGCATCACACTGATGACTGCTCTGCTCATCGGCATTACCTGTATCGCCATGAATCTGCTGCTCTGCTCCTCCGGCATCTATTATATGGATTCCATCGCCGACACACTGCAGGGTAGCGACAGAATCCTCCTCGACGAGGAGGACACCATAAGCTTTGACCCGCAGGTGGCAGCGCCCGATGGCGAGCTGACGATCCTTATTGATGGAGCACAGGGACGCTTTCGCACAACAAACTGGTATATCACAGCGGTGGTGACGGCATTGAGCGGCATTCTTGCCTACTTCGTCAGCGGACATGCCCTCAAGCCCCTGCGCAGCTTCGCCTCCCAGACAGAAAAGGTGCAGCTGAACAATCTTGCAGATATCCGGATCAACGAAAATGTTCTGCCGGAATTCAGACAGCTTGGTCACTCCCTGAATCAGATGCTGGACCGGTTAAACAATGGCTTTTCTGCCCAGAAACAGTTTACCGGCAACGCTGCCCACGAGCTGCGCACACCCCTGGCGCTGATGCAGGCCCAGCTGGAGCTTTTTTGTGCAGAGCATCCCGACATGCTGCCGGAGACAGCAGACTTTCTCTCCCTGCTGCAGGAACAGACGGAGCGGCTGTCCCAGATGACAAAAACCCTGCTGGAGATGAGTAATCTGCAGCAGGTAGAACGAAACGAATCCATTCAGCTCGCTCCCATGGTGGAGGAAATTTTCACAGACCTTACGCCGCTGGCGGAGAAATCCGGCATCACTCTGGAGCTTGCAGGTGACGGTGTTATGACCGGCAGCGACGCACTGATCTATCGTATGATCTTCAATCTGACAGAGAATGCGATCAAATACAATCGTCCAGACGGTTCTGTACGAGTCTGCATTACCCAGGAGCCCGAAAAGCTTCTGATCCTTGTTTCCGATACAGGACGGGGAATTCCGGAGGAATATCAGCAGAGTATCTTTCAGCCCTTCTTCCGTGTAGACAAGTCCCGCAGCCGAACCTTCGGCGGTGCCGGCCTTGGTCTTGCGCTGGTATGGGAGATTGCAGCCCTTCACGGAGGCTCTGTCCGGGTTGCAGAAAGCTCAGACAGCGGAACCACCATCGCTGCAGAGCTGCCACGCTCCGGCAATCATGCAGCAGATCCCAAAAACGAAATGCTTTAGAAACAATAGAATGCTCGCTCTGCGAGCATTCTATTGTCATGAATCAAAACGAACAGAAATGAGAGGAAAACATGATCGATAAAATGCTGATCCGTGGGGCAAAGGTCCACAACCTGAAAAATATTGATGTGGATATTCCGCTTGGAAAAATCGTGGGAATTGCAGGCGTGTCCGGCTCCGGCAAATCCTCCCTTGCATTGGGTGTGCTCTACGCTGAGGGCTCCCGGCGCTATCTCGAAGCCCTCTCCACCTATACCCGCCGCCGCATGACCCAGGCTTCCAGGGCCAGTGTGGATGAAGTCCTGTATGTTCCCGCTGCACTGGCACTGCATCAGCGCCCCGGTGTACCGGGTATCCGCAGTACCTTCGGCACAGGAACGGAGCTGCTCAACAGTCTGCGCCTGATGTATTCCCGTCTTGCCAGTCACCGCTGCCCTAATGGACATTTCCTTTCTCCGTCTCTGGCTGTAGCCGCAGGAAAAGAGCTTGTCTGTCCGGAATGCAGCGCACATTTCTATGCACCGTCTGCAGAAGAGCTGTCCTTTAATTCCCAGGGAGCCTGTCAGAGATGCGGCGGCACCGGGATCGTCCGCACTGTGAATCCGGATACGCTGGTGCCGGATGACTCGCTGACGATCAACGAAGGAGCTGTTGCCCCCTGGAACAGCCTGATGTGGTCCCTGATGACAGACATTTGCCGGGAAATGGGGGTGCGCACGGATGTTCCGTTTCGGGAGCTGACAAAACAGGAAAAGGAGATCGTATTCCACGGTCCTGCTGTGAAAAAGCACATTCTTTACCGTCCGAAAAAATCTGACTCCAACGACTTTGCAGAACTGGATTTCACCTATTTTAATGCCATCTACACCGTAGAAAATGCCCTTGCCAAGGTCAAGGATGAAAAAGGCATGAAACGGGTAGAAAAGTTTCTCAAAGAAGATATTTGTCCGGATTGTCATGGCACACGCCTGTCTGCCGCTGCCCGTGCGCCGAAGCTGCAGGGTATTTCGCTGGATGAAGCCTGCGCTATGACCCTCTCTGAGCTGGTCGTCTGGGTAAAAGGCGTCCCCCAAAGCCTGCCGGAAGAAATGCGTCCCATGGCCCAGAATATCTGTGAAGCCTTTCAAGCTACCGCAAAGCGGCTGATGGACTTGGGACTCGGCTACCTGACCCTTGATCGATCCGCATCCACACTCTCCACCGGCGAGCGGCAGCGGATGCAGCTGGCTCGCGCCGTGCGTAACCGCACCACCGGCGTCCTCTATGTACTCGATGAGCCCTCCATCGGTCTGCACCCTTCTAATATTGTGGGGCTTACCGGTGTACTGCAGGATCTTGTTGCTGACGGGAACTCCGTCATTTTAGTCGATCACGATACGCAGATTTTGAAGGAATCCGACTGGCTCATAGAAATGGGTCCGGAGGCCGGCGCAAAAGGCGGTCACATCATTGCGCAGGGCAATATTTCCACCATCGCAGCAGATCCTGCTTCCCAGATCGGACCGTTTCTTTCCGGCACAGCGAACGCCAGACTGCGCCCCTGCATCGAAAAGGAAATGCTCTTTACAAACGGCAGGATTCACCTGTCCACGGATCGGATCCATACCGTAAAGCCCCTGGAGGTCGATATTCCAAAAGGACGGCTCACAGTTGTCACCGGGGTATCGGGCTCCGGCAAGACCACCCTGATACTGGAGAGCCTGATCCCTGCACTGCAGGCAAAGATCAGCGGCAGTGCACTGCCTGCCCACATCCGCGCAGTCGATGCCGACGGCATTGCACACGTCAAGCTCATGGACGCCACGCCCATCGGCATCAACGTCCGCTCCACTGTGGCAACCTATGCAGGCATCCACGACGAACTGCGCAAGCTTTATGCGAAGTCTCCGGATGCCAAAGCCCTCGGCTACAAGGCCGGTGATTTTTCCTACAACACCGGGACGCTCCGTTGCCCCGGCTGCGACGGAACCGGCGTTGTCAGTCTTGATGTACAATTCCTGCCGGATGTGAACATCCCCTGCCCGGACTGCCGGGGCTCCCGCTACAGCAAGGCAGCTTACACGGTAAAGCTCACCAATAAAAGCGGCGCGCACATTTCCTTACCGGAGCTGATGGACATGGACGTAAACACCGCCATCGACTTTTGCAGGGATATAAAAAGCGTCCGCCAGAAGCTGGAAATCCTAAAACAACTCGGACTCGGCTACCTGACCCTTGGCGAAGAAACGCCCGGACTGTCTGGAGGCGAGGCGCAGCGGCTCAAGCTTGCCAGCGAGATTGGAAAGACCCAGGAGGATTCCGTATTTGTCTTCGACGAGCCCTCCATCGGTCTGCATCCGCTGGATGTGCAGGTTCTGCTGGGCGTCTTTCAGGCGCTTCTTCATCACGGTGCGACTGTTGTTGTCATTGAACACGACCTGGATGTGATCAAAAATGCGGACTATGTGATCGACATGGGACCGGGCGGCGGCGAAGCGGGCGGCCAGATCATAGCCAGCGGGACGCCGCAGGAGATAAAGGAAAACCCAAACAGTATTACCGGGAACTATATCTCGGGAGTATCCCAAAGTTTGTGTAAACCTCCAAACTGATGTAAGATAAAATTACTC
>ERZ832522.379-NODE-379-length-66282-cov-14.385568_pt1 | contig 66282 bp, 37 predicted proteins | sample MGYA00519951_ERZ832522 | MGnify/ENA primary metagenome ERZ832522 (study PRJEB31850, sample SAMEA3708728) | human gut metagenome | biome: human gut; feature: human-associated habitat; material: faeces | place: China | collected 2014 ... | reverse complement strand
GTCGGGCGGGGAAAGACCGGACGGGCGTTGTGGCGATGTTGCTGCTGGGGCTCGCTGGGGTTTCGGATGAGGATATCGTTGCGGACTATGCGGCTACGCAGCGGTATCTCGGGCGGGGGATGCGTGCTCAGCGCGTGGCTGTTTCTGCGCTTTTGTGCCGCCGAGCTCCTCGTTGCCTGTTCGAGGCGATTCCCGCCGAGATGGAATTGACGCTTGAGCATCTGCACGAGCGCTACGGAACGGTCCGGGAGTATCTGGAGGGTCACGCCGGGGTTCCCGTCGCCGTGCTCGACCGGATTGCGCATCGACTGAGGTTTGGGTGATCGCTTCGCGGGGGTGCGGCGTGTAGGAAAGTTCATGAATGGGACTTTTGGTAATTAGAAATCGAAACCGTGAAGTAGCGGGTAAGAAGTTGGGAGCCCGACCTGCGGATTTATTTTGGCGTTGGGGCTGTCTACCGGGCAAGGTCGGAAAGTAATTACCAAAAGTCCCTCAAATGAAAAACGGAGACGGCAATCATATGCAAAACCCCTGCATGTTTTGATTGCATGCAGGGGTTTTGACGTCATGATATGCAGAAGCGGGCCGAGCGCTTGCCTCTTGGCCTTTCGCTCGGGTTACTTGATCTGCGTCGTACCGGGCGCGAGGTTCGGGTCGGTCTCGTTCGCGGCGCTCTGGCGAAGCTTGGTGTACACATCCTTGCCGTCGCCAAAGAGCTCGTAGTACTGAATCGTGGCGTACTCGGAGCGCGCTTGCAGCGCCTTCTGCAGCGAAGTCTGCGCATCCCCGCCGTTCTCATCCTCCTTGACGCTGGTCAGGTAGATGGTGCCGGTGGCGTCAAGGTAGCCGGTGGTGTTGATGGCGGGCAGCGCGCTGCGCAGGGTGAGCTGGGCCTTCTGGTAGTCGTTGAGCGGCGCGCCGATGATGTTCATCATCTCGGTGCCCAGGTAGTTGGTGGAGAGGTTGTCCACATGGCTGTCCTGGTCGTTGCCCGCGACATCGTAGTTCGCCCAGATGAGGTAGTCGGTGGTCCACAGGCGCATGTTGTGCTCGGCCTTGTCCTCATTGGTGAACCAGCGGTTGTTGTACTTGTCGGGGAAGAACGGCTGGTGGTCGCCAAAGAACACGAGCACGACGGGGCGGTCGAGCTTGCGCAGCTTGCCAACGAAGTCCTTGAGCGCGCGGTCGGATTCCTCAATGAGGGACAGATACTCGTTGACCTCGTTGTTCACCGCGCCGTCGATCAGGTAGTTGTTCAGCTTGTCGGGCGGGAGCAGGCCGGTGTCATAGCCGGAGTGGTTCTGCATGGTCACGTCGAAGATGAACTGAGGTGCGGAGTCGGACTCGAGCATCTCGAGGATCTTGTCGTAGGTGGCGGCGTCGGACACCATGCCGCGGAGCTTCTCGGCATCCTGGAAGTCGTTGATCGTCATGAAGCGATCGAAGCCGAAGCCGGAGTAGACGTTCTCGCGGTTCCAGTTGGTGCCGTGGTTGGGGTGCATGGCCGTGGTGGTGTAGCCCAGGTCCTTGAACTGCTCGGCGAGATTCTTGGTGTCGAGCAGGTCGTAGATCGTGTAGGGATACACGCCCGACCCAAGGTAAGACATGGAGTTACCGGTGAGGAACTCGAACTCGGTGTTGCAGGTGCCGCCGCCGTACGCGCTCACGTAGAGGGTGCCGCGCGAGAGGGTGTCGGGGAGGTTCTTGAAGAACTGCGGGCCGTTGTAGCCGGCATGCATGTTCTGGTAGATGGAGAGGTCCGAGAACGTCTCGTTCATGATGGCGATAACCGTGGGCTTTTCCTCGGCGAATTGGGCCTCGGCATCGGTGCGCTGCTGGGTCTTGCCGGTGGTCTCGTCGTACTCGCCGGCGAGCTTCTTCTCGAGCTTTTCAGCCTTGGCCATGTCGTAGTCCTCGGGCACGGGCGGCTTGATGGTCTGCGCGGAGGAGATGAACGTGGGGATGAAGCCCTGGCGGTAGTAGCTCTCGAGCGGGCGCCAGGTGTACACGGTGATGTTGAGGGTGTTGTAGTAGTCGATGAGCGTGACGTGGGCGCCAACGCCAACGAGGCACAGGGCACCGATCAACAGGTTGGTGAGGAAGAGGCGGCGGTTGCGCTTGGCGGGCTCGGGGCGGAAGACGCCGGCGAGCGAGCACAGCAGCATGGAGATGGCCAGGAAGGCCATGCCGTACAGGCCGAACGCGCTGAAGATGTAGGTGAAGCCGCCACTCACCGCGGCAGCGGTGCCCAGGGCGGAGAGGTCGGCGGGCTGGATGGGCATGGATTTGAACGTGATGACGAAGAACTGCGCCATGCCAATGCCCCAGCACAGGAAGGCGATGAACGCCGGGGCGCCACCGCGACGCTGGAACAGGTAGAACAGGCCGACCATGACGGCGGTGATGAGTGCCCACTCAAGCAGGATGCACAGTGGGTAGCACCAGGTGAGGTCGTGGTTGGAGGGGATCTCGAGCCCGAGCATGGCGAACAGGCCGGCGAGCAAGAGCAGCATCACGCAGACCGCGGTGGGGCGGTGCAGCGCGATGCGGAGCTCACGGGCGCGGCCGCGCAGCTTGCGGCCCAGGCGACCGATGCTGGAGAGGTCCTCGTCGCGGGTGATGCGATGTGCGCACGCATTGTACTTGTCGCATGTGCCGCAGTCGGGTCGGAAGGTGCGGGCGGCAAGTTCGTCACCGAAACGCATGTAGGATTCGATGCGCGCCCAGGTGATGTCACGCGCGAAAGAGGCCCAAGCGCAGGCGGTGAGCACGGCGTTCAGGATGATGGGGGAGAGGATGTCGTCGGGGGCCATGCCGAGAAAGCCCAGCGCGACGGCAATGGCCTGCATGATGCAGAACGTGATGCCCCAGCCCATGCCGGAGCGATCACCCGATTCCTTGCGACGGGTGAGCTCCCGACGGCCCAAGTAGGCGGAGGCGACAAGCCCCGCGATGGATACGATGGCAGTGAACATACGACAACCTCTTCTTCGCTCAACGGATGTTGAAGCGGGCGGCGTACCCAAATCCTGGACAGCGCTTACCCGGCCTTGATAAACATGTGCTACGCGCGGAAGGCGACAAGGGAACATACTACCCACGGATTGTCGAGATTTAGTCGATAAGCTGCAGGTATCTGTTGTTTCCATAGAATGGGCCAAGAAGCGTAACCGATGATTAAGGACGGCGGTAAATGGGAATGACGGGAAACGCGGTGCTCGACTGCATCGAGCGCAGGAGCTCGACACGGCAGTTCGACTTGACGGCGGAAATCACGGCCGAACAGCGGGAGGCCGTGCTCCATGCTGCGAGTAGGGCCCCAAGCGCCGGGGCGATGATGATGTATTCGATTATCGATATTCGCGAGCAGGCGACGCGAGATCGCCTCGCGGTGCTTTGCGACAATCAGCCGATGATCTCCAAGGCGCCGTGGGCGCTGGTGTTTGTGGTGGACTACTGCAAGTGGATCGACCTGTTCGAGCACGTGGGGTGCTTGGCTGAGGAATTCGCGACCGAATCTGGCTGCGCTGCCCGCCCGCATCCCGGTCTGGGCGATTTTGGAATCGCAGCGCAGGACGCGGTGATTGCGGCACAGAATGCGGCAATTGCCGCCGAGGCGGTGGGGCTGGGCACCTGCTACATAGGCGACATCATCGAGAACGCCGAGGAGGTGCGTGACCTTCTGGATTTGCCCGAGCACACCGTGCCCTTGAGCATGCTCATCCTTGGAACCCCTAAGAAGGAGCGCCCGGCAACCCCGCATCCGACCGTCAACCTTGTGATGGAGGAGCGCTATCGCCGCGCCGACGCTCCGACTATGGACGCTCAAATCGCCGAGATGGACGCGATGTTCCGCCCTCACGCGACGGAGCCCGGGGCGCGTGTGCGCGACATCTACACGCGCAAGCACACGAGCGACTTCATGGCCGAGATGAGCCGGTCGATGGGCTTGTGGCTTCGGAATTGGCTTGGAAAGAGCTGGTAGAAACATCTCAAGCGTGATGCTCGGGGCCCCGCTGGGGCCTCGGTTTTACGGCGAACGTCTTGGCATGCGCAAACAAAAAAGGCCCATCCGCGCGGATGGGCCTTTTTGACATTCAGCGAGATCGCGGAGGCGCTCGTTAGCAGCGCTCCTCCACGGCGACGCGCGCGATGCGGTCGACCGGCTTGAACTTGGTGAACAGCGGCACGTACTCGTAGAATACGCTGGAGTTCTCCAGGCCGAACCACTGCACCGGCGAACCGGCGAAGCGGCGGATCGCGTACTTCATCGCGATGGCGTGGCGCTCACGCTGCTCGACGTCGGACTCGGGCGCAAGCGTCTTGCGGATCAGGCAGAAGCGGAAGGAGCCGATCACGCCGGGCTTGTCGTACACGGAGTAATCGTGCACCTGCGGCGGCAGCTCGCCGGACGCGGACAGGTCGGAAACGATCTGGCGCAGGTAGGCGTTCACGCGCTGGTTGACCTTGTAGCCCAGGTAGAGGTGCACGCGGTACACAAAGTCGGTGCCGTAGTTCTCGACGGAGTACTCGAAGGTGTGCGGCTCATCGGTGACCTCGACGTTCAGGAACCAGTAAGCGCGGGCGCGCTTGGGGTGCTTATCGAAGATCGAGTACAGGATGTCGCGGTCGAGCATATCGGTCGACTTGCTGTTGGTGAGGTAGACCAGGTTGTCGCAGAGCGTCTCGTAGTGCGAGTCGTTGCGCAGGCGGTCGAGCTGGTCGATGTACTTGCGCACGGGGAGCATCGTGTACTGGCGGCGCTCGACGCGGCTGCCGTTGTACCAGCTGACCATGACGCCCATGATGAGCGCGGCCATCAGGATGGTGAAGTAGCCACCATGGAAGAACTTGGTGAGGGAGGACACGAAGAAGAAGCCCTCAAGCGCGACGAAGAAGATGACGAAGGCCCAGGGGAAGACCTTCATCTCACGCACGCCGTGCAGGTAGAAGAAGAGCAGCACGGAGGTGCAGATCATCGTGATGGTGATGGCCAGGCCGTAGGCGGCCTCCATGTGAGCGGAGCTCTGGAACAGCAGCACGACGATAACGCAGCCGACCCACATGACGTTGTTGACCATGGGGATGTAGAGCTGGCCCTTGGTCTCGGCGGGGTAGAAGATCTGCATGTGGGGCATGAGGTCGAGGCGGCTGGCCTCGGACACGAGCGAGAACGCGCCGGTCACGAGCGCCTGGCTCGCGATGATCGCGGCGCAGGTGGAGAGGATGACGCCGAACGGACGGACCATCTCGGGCAGCATCTGGAAGAACGGGTTGAGGTCCTCGATGAGGGCGAGCTCGGGGTTGCCGGCGTTGGCGAGCAGCCAAGCGCCCTGGCCGAGGTAGGACAGGATGAGGCAGATCTTGACGAAGGGCCAAGTGGCGTAGATGTTGCCGCGGCCGACGTGGCCCATGTCGGAGTAGAGGGCCTCGGCACCGGTGGTGGCGAGGAAGCAGCTACCCAAGATCATGATGCCGGCATGGTTGTTGGGAGACAGCAGGAAGCTGATGCCGCGCAGCGGGTTGAACGCGAGCAAGACAACAGGGTTGCCGAGCACGTAGATGAGACCCGCGCCGCCGAGGAACAGGAACCAAAACGTCATGACCGGGCCGAAGGCATGGCCGATCTTGGAAGTGCCCACGCGCTGCACCGCGAACAGCAGACACACGATGATGAGCGTGATGACCACGACGTTCATCTGGTTGTCGCCCATGATGTCGTGCACGGCGGGGATGGTGCGCAGGCCCTCGATGGCCGTGGTGATGGTCACCGCGGGGGTGAGGATGCCGTCGGCCAGAAGCGCGGCGCCGCCGAGCATGGCGGGCACGATCAGCCATTTGCCGTATTTGCGCACGATGCTGTAGAGCGCGAAGATGCCGCCCTCGCCGTGGTTGTCGGCCTTGAGGGAGACGAGCACGTACTTGACGGTGGTCAGCAGCGTGACCGTCCAGATGACGAGCGAGAGCGCGCCGAGGATGAACTCCTCGGTCACGGTCATGATGCCGCCCTGGCCCGCAAGCAGCGCCTTGGTGACGTACATGGGCGACGTGCCGATGTCGCCGTACACGACGCCCAGGGTGACGAGCATCGCGCCGATGCTTACCGGGATCGCGGCAGAACCGTGCCCGTGCTCGGATGATTCAGTTGAGTGTGCCATTGCGGTATTGCTCCTTGGCGAAGATGACCCGGCGCCGGCCTTCCCCCAGCGCGCCGAGAGGCATATGCATGCCATCTAACGTTCCAGCCATTATAGGCTGTACGCAGGGCGTAGGCTATATGCCTCTACCTGCGAAAACGCTTTGTGTCAGCAGGTTTTCGCGCAGAGGCCTCGCGCAGCTCGCGCGTGCGCTCGCGAATCGCATCCTCGCTCATGCCGATTCGGCGCATGGCCTCCTCGGACGTGTAGCGCTTGACCAGGTAGCAATGGTGGATCTTCTTATTGCGGGCAAAGTCCTCGGGGATGGTCTCGTCCGTGATGTCGGTGAGGACCACGCCGGCGCGCGCCAACTCTTCAATATCGGGGCGGAACGTGCGCAGGTTGCACGAGAAGATCGCCTCGCCCTCGCGGGAGAGCAGGCGCGACAAGCCGACGAGCAGCTCGACGTGGTCGCGCTGGACGTCCCAGGTGCGGCGGCCCATCTTGCTGGAGTTGGAGAAGGTGGGCGGATCGCAGAAGATCAGGTCCCAGCGGTTGCGGGTCTGCCTCATATCGCGGATCCAGCTCATGACGTCGGCGCGCACGTAGTGATGGTCGGGGCCGACAAAGCCGTTTTGCTCCATGTTGCGCTCGGCCCAGTCCAGGTAGGTGTTGGAGAGGTCGACGGTGACGGTTTCCTCCACGCCTGCATCGGCCGCATAGCAGGTCGCGGTGCCGGTGTAGGCGAACAGGTTGAGGAAGAAGCGCTTGCCGCGGGCATGCTCGCGCACGAGGCCGCGGGTGATGCGGTGGTCGAGGAAGATGCCGGTGTCCAGATAATCGTTGAAGTTGACGGCGAAGGTGAGGCCGCCCTCCTCGATGAGGGGGAGCCTGCGGGTGCGGATGTCGGATGGGGTGCCCGAGCCCGCGCCCTGGCTGGGGCGGTTGGATGCCGAGCCGCCGCGTCCGCCGCGGGGCTTGTCCCCCTTGCCTGGGTTGGAGCCGCCGGCCTGCTTGCCGTACTGAGAGCCGCCGCGCGAACGGATGCGCGCCTTGGCAAAGACGTTATCGGGATCGACCTGCAGGATGCGCGGGGCGAGCGTGAGGATGTCGAGCAGGCGCGCCTCGGCCAGGGAGGGATCGACCTCGCGCGGTGCGGCGTATTCGGCGATGACGAGCCAGCGCCCGGGCGTTGTGGCGCTGCCCTCGTACAGGTCGATGGCCGCGGAGTAGTCGGGCAGGTCCGCGTCGTAGACGCGGTAGCAAGTCACGCCTTCGCGCTGCGCCCACTTGCGGCGCAGCTTGGCGACCTTGCGCAGGCGACGGGCAAACTGCTCGGACTCGGGGATGAGGACGGGGCAGGGCTTGCCGTCGCCCAGGTCGATGAGGGTGGTGGCGGGGGAGGGGGCGACGTTGGATTCGACGGCGTCTTCCGCGGGCGTGGAGCCCTCAGCGGCCACGTTGCCCTCTCCGGCGCTGATTGCGCCGTTTGCCGCCGAAAAGACGCCGAGCTCGGCTTCTTCGTTGTTCGGCATGACGCGCAGGGAGCGCGCGGGCTCGCCGAGGGTGCGGATGAGCAGGTCATCGCGGGTGAGGGCCACGGTGGGCATGGTGCTCAGCATGGCGCGGACGGGGTCGGCCCCACAGGCGCCGGCGTGCAGGCTCGTGGCGAGGTCGAGCACGCGGGACATCTTGGAAATGGCGGTCTCGGTGGTGTCGAGGAAGACGAAGCCGCGCGGCTCTCCGCCGCAGCATGCGGGCATCATGAGTTTGCGCGAGATCTTGTCGAGGTCGGGCTGGGCAAAGATCACGCGGTCGGCGAGGCCGGCGGCTTTGAGGATGCGGCGCGCGCAGGCGACGGCGTCTCCGGACGGGTCGGTGGCGACGATGCGGGCGACGCGGCCCTTTGCGAGTTCGGCGCGGCGATCGGCCTCGTTGAGGAGTTCGCGCCATGTGGCAGCGTCGTGCTCAGACCAGCTCTGGAAGCCCCAGTTCCGGCGCTCGAGGCCGGGTGCGCGGTCGACCAGGATCGAGGCGGCCTCGAGTACCACGCCGCCGCCCGCGCAGCAGGCGTCGATCAGGACGGGGAGCGTGGGGGCAGGGTGCTCGGCGGTGGAGCCGGCCAGAGCGCTGCCATCGGCTGGCGCAGCGGCATTCTCATCGCGCATCGCGTCTTTAGTATTAGTGAGTGCGGCCGAGCAGATCTCTTGCCAATTGCCCTGGGCGCAGGCGAGCGCTGCGTAGTCGGGGCGCAGGACGTGTGCGGCGTGCGTTCGCGTGGCCTCGCGCGGAAGGCGCTTGAACAGCGGGTCGCCGGAGAGATCGAGCTGGATGCTCGCGCGGTTGCCACGCAGGGTGAGGGAGATGCGCGCGTCGGGGTCGTCCGTGTCGACGTTGGGGCGACGGCCCTCGACCTCGAGCATGCGGTCGCATAGCGCGTCCTTCACCCGGAGCGCGGCAAAGTGGGAATTGCGCAGCTCGTCATTGGTGCCGCGCGCGGTCACAGCGATGGTGGCGCCTGCGCGCAGGATACGTTCCCAGGCTATGGAGCGAGTTGCTTCGTACAGGTCTTCGGCGTCGGCGCAGGCGAAGCGGCCGAGCACCACAAAGATGCGGCTGGCAAGGCGGGACCACAGACATGCGCGCTCGGCGTCGGTGGGGGAGCCGGCAAACGCCACGCGGCCCTTGAGCGGGCGGACTTGGCGCAGCCCCATGCCGCGGAGCTCGTCTGCGAGTGCGGCCTCGAAGCCCTCGGGGCAGCTCGCGTAAAACTCGTGCAGGGGTGTGTCGTGCGTGGTGAGAGACGTGTTCGCCATGGGTCTCCTAGCGTCGGCGCAATGTGAATGTATTGACCTTAGTATTATGGCAGCTTCGGGCGTGCCTGGTGGCTTTGGGTGAGCTGAACCTACGACCTCCGGGTTATGAGCCCGGCGATGCAGTCTGTGCATCGAGTGGTTTGCGTGATGGAATTGTGGAGAGGCGCCGCCGGCCTTGCAGATACATGGGTGCCTGCGTAATATAACTCCTTGCGCACACGGTGCGTCCAGACATTGCGGGGTGGAGCAGTCTGGTAGCTCGCCGGGCTCATAACCCGGAGGTCGTAGGTTCAAATCCTGCCCCCGCGACCAAGAACTTGCAGCTCGTCGGCTATGCCGGCGAGCTTTTTTTGTTGCTTTCCGACTGTGAGCCGACTATTTTCCGACTTTATCTTGGGCATGCCCGTCACGGGCGCCGCGGCGATCGGCGTTGGCATGATGCGCAGGGATCGCCGCAAACGGTCTGTTGTTGCGGGTGTCGATTGGGTGCGCCCTGAGATTATCCTGAGATTGACTATGGCTTTCTTCCGTTTGAAAGACGGAGAAGGCGGGTTTTCATAGGCAATTCCGCACCAACCATAGACAATCCCACGTCGACCATGGGCAATCCCGCACCAACCATGGGCAATCTCTCATCGGGTGCGGGAATTCACCGCGGCCGTTCAAACCCACCATCCAGGAGGGAGGACCGTCTGCGTCCTCCCTCTTTTACGCTACAGTAATTGCGGCAGTAAACGCACATTTGTTGTTTTCGCTTTGCGAAAGAGGGGGAGATTCATGGAATCCCAGGCTTACCCGATGCTGTTCAGCCCCATCAAGGTCGGCACGCAGGAGGTCAAGAACCGCGTGTTCATGCCGCCCGTGTCCACCAACCTTGCCGATCACGGCTACGTGACCGACGCTCTCGTCGACCACTACACGGCACGCGCCAAGGGCGGCGTGGGCCTCATCATCACCGAGGTCGTGACGGTCGAGCCCACCTATACTTACCTGCCCGGTGACATGTGCTGCTATGACGACACCTTCATCCCCGGTTGGGAGAAGCTGGCCGCCGCCGTGCACCAGTACGGTGCCAAGATCATGCCGCAGCTGTTCCACCCCGCCTACATGGCGTTCAGCGTTCCCGGCACGCCGCGCCTCATCGCCCCGTCCTTTGTGGGCCCGTCCTATGCCCGCGAGGCGCCGCGTCCCATCACCATCGACGAGATCCATGAGCTCACCCGCCAGTTCGGCGATGCGGCCGTGCGCATGCAGAAGGCCGGCGTCGATGGCGTCGAGGTCCACGCGGCACACGCCCACGGTATGCTCGGCGGCTTCCTCTCGCCCCAGTACAACAAGCGCACCGACGAGTACGGCGGCAGCCTGGACGCACGCATGCGCTTCCTGCTGGAGGTCATCGCCGAGATCCGTGAGCGCTGCGGCAAGGACTTCATCATCGACGTGCGCATCTCCGGCGATGAGTACACCGACGGCGGCCTCACCCTCAACGACATGATCTACGTGTCCCGTCGCCTGGAAAAGGCCGGCGTCGACATGCTCCACGTCTCCGGCGGCACCACCATCAAGCGCGGCTCCGCGATTCCCGCCGCAGGCACCAAGCAGGCCAGCCATGCCGCCCTTTCGCGCGAGATCAAGAAGCACGTGACCATTCCCGTGGCCACCGTGGGCCGTATCAACGAGGCCTGGATCGCCGAGGAGCTCATCGAGGACGGCGCCGCCGACATCTGCATGATGGGCCGCGCCAACCTGTGCGACGCCGAGTTCTGCAACAAGGCCGCTGCGGGTCGCGCCGAGGAGGTCCGCCCCTGCATCGGCTGCCTGCGCTGCCTGAACGGCATCATGTTCGGCAAGCCCATCGCCTGCACAGTGAACCCGGACGTCGAGCACGACGAGGCGGGCTTCGAGCCGGCCGCCGAGAAGAAGGACGTGCTGGTCGTTGGTGCCGGTCCCGCCGGCATGGAGGCTGCGTACATCGCCGCCCGCCGCGGCCACAACGTGGTGCTCGTGGATAAGCAGGACCAGCCCGGCGGCCAGTTGCGCATTGCGTCGGTTCCGCCTGCGAAGCAGGAGCTCACGCGCGTGATCAAGTACCAGTTCAGCCGTCTGGCCGAGGCCGGCGTGGACGTGCGCATGGGCGTGGAGCTCACGGCCGAGGATATCCAGCGCGACTTCGCGGGCTACGAGGTGGTCCTGGCCTATGGAGCCGAGCCCATCGTCCCCGGCTTCATGACGGGCTTCAAGCAGGTCATGACCGCCGACGACCTGCTGGCCGGCCGCGCGTTCCCGGGCAAGAAGATCGTCATCGTGGGCGGCGGGTCCGTGGGCTGCGAGACGGCCGACTACCTGGCCCCGCTGGTCAACGACCTTGCGCCGTCCAACCGCGACGTTACCCTCATCGAGATGACGCGCACGCTCGCCGCCAACGAGGGCGGTGCCGGTCGTGCGGTGCTCGTGACCCGAATCCTGGACAAGGGCGTGCACGTGCTCACCGAGGCCAAGCTCACGGGCGTGACCGAGGACACCATTTCCTACGAGAAGGACGGTGAGGAGCACGTGATCGAGGGCGCCGACACCCTGGTGCTCGCGTTGGGCTACCGACCCAACACCGCACTCGCCGACGCGCTGACCGAGGCGGGCTTTGCCTGCCACGTGCTGGGTGATTCAAGGCAGTGCGGCAACCTGCGCGACGCCATCGAGGCCGGTTACAAGGCGGCTTGCGAGCTGTAAGGGTCATCCGTTTCACTCGGGACACTGGTTGCTCCTGCGGCGAGGCCGCTTGATTTTTGGTCCAGTCGGGTTCAGACCTCATTGATATCGCTCCTTCGTTGGGAGTTCTAGTTGCGCCAGAATCACAAATCGCGGTGAGCGGCAAAACTGCCGTGTTATCTACCTGCGGTTTTGTGATTCTGGTGTAACGTTTTTAGTTGCCTCTTAGTTGCCTTCTAGTTATCATCTAGTTATCAAATCGTCTGAACGGGGGTCGATGTGGGCGAAGCGGATGATATGGAACTTATCTACTCGCTTATTGGTTATCCAAACGAGACAGAGTGGATTGAATTCAAGGAGGGAAACAGCGACCCCGAGAGAATCGGCCGGGATATTTCCGCGCTGGCGAACGTCGCGGCGTATCTGGGTCGTCCACGCGCCTATAAGATCTGGGGTGTTGAGGATGACACCCATGCGCTCGTCGGCACACAATTCGATCCTTACCATGCAAAGGGAAAGGGCAATCAGGATCTGCAAATTTGGCTTCGCCTCTTTCTGTCGCTGCACGCCAGTTACGAGTTTCGCTGCATAGAGCGCAATGGCCTGAGGTTTGTCGTGCTTGAGATCGATGCCGCAGTGGGTCAGCCCGTCTGTTTTGACAAGGCCCCGTTTATCCGCGAGGGAAGCAGCACGGTCCGACTGCAGCCCGGGTCGGCAAAAGAAGCTCGCTTGTGGGAGCGCCTGCAGGCGGGGGATTTTGAGCTAAAGATTGCGGAGCGAGACGTTGAGCTCGACGAGCTGCCGTCGAAATTGGACATCGATGCGTATTTCGGCCTGCTCGGTCTTCGCAGGCCGACGGCCCTTGAGGACGCCCTGCCGTTTCTCGAGGAGCAGGATCTCATTCGCAAGCAAGATAATGGTCGATATTCCATTTTGAATCTCGGCGCACTGCTGGTTGCAAAGTCGCTCAGTTCGTTTGCCGGGCTTAGGAAGCGGCCGATTCGCGTTGTCTCCTATGCGGGGAAGGACGTGCTCGACAAAACGAGTGATGTCACGTTTGATGTGGGATACGCCCTCGCGCTTGAGCAGGCAAACCGCCACCTACTCACGCTGTTGCCGCAAAGCGAGCGAATCGACGGAGCTTACAGACGCTTGCGAGCGGAGTATCCAGAACGCGCGGTTCGAGAACTTTTGTCCAACATGGTTATTCACCAGGATCTTTCGGATACACAGTCCTCCCCGGTGGTAAGCGTGTTTAACGGCAGGATTGTGTTTTCAAACCCCGGTCAGTCCCTTGTTCCAAAAGAGCGCATGCTCAACGCACAGCCAAAGAGCAGGAACTCAGCGCTCGCGGGCCTGTTGCGCCAGATGCACCTGTGTGAGGAGCAGGGCAGTGGCTGGGATATTGTGGTTGCGTCGTGCGAGGCATTCCATATGGCCGCCCCCAAGGTGGAGAGCGACGAGGGTCTTGGGACGAACGTGACGTTGTATTCCGGCGACGCCTATTCGCGCATGAAGAAAGCTGAGCGCAGGGAGGCCGTGTATTGGCACGCGTGCCTCATGTACGCGCGCGATGATTCGATGGGCAATCAATCGCTTCGCGAGCGGTTTGGGTTGAGCGACTCGCGCAAGGATACCGTTGCGATCTCGCGTCTGATCAAGGAATGCTGCGACGAAGGGCTCATCAAGGACGAAGACGAGGATGCCGGAGATAAATACCGGCGCTATATCCCGTATTGGGCGTAGGCCGGCATGGCTTATCCGCCCATGACGCCCGGCGGGCGCGAGACTACTTCGATATCGCGCGACGCCATCGAGGCCGGTTACAAGGCGGCTCGCGAGCTGTAAGGGCGTCGACATATCTGCGACGTGACGGACCCGGGGGCATTGAGCCTCCGGGTCTTTTCGGTGAGCGGTGTTATTACAGATCTCTTACATTGTGTCCGTATGTTTACAATCCCCTCGGATAAGCCAGTGGGACTGAAATCTCCGCAGGTAGACATGAATGCGATGCGAGTAAATCGGTTTTTATTTTCACCCCATTGCGGTTGCCGGCGAAAGCGCTCGTCGATTTGGCGACCAAATTTGTGGCATAAAAATATATATAGAGTATTATCACATTTATAAGCCACCCTTCTGTCGGATGGCTATGCGAAGCGAATCAATTGTCGGCTGTTGTTGATATGGGGGATCGAATGTTGTGTGAGCGGAATCGCATGACGGCGGGGCGCTGCTCTCGTGTAACGGGGGGGGGTGCCATGCGTTCAGCGGTAAGGCGTCTGGCCAGGGTGCTGCCCTCGGCCATGCTGGGCGCAGCGCTTGCACTGACGGCGGTGGTGCCTGCCGCGAAGGCAGCTCCGGTTGATGCCGAGCCCACGTCGTGGGCTGTGGGCGATAAGACTGTGGTCGTCGATGATCCTACGATTACGACGTGGGAGGGCGTCGCCAAGGACGACACTGCCAACGTCGGCCGCATCTGGACGGATAAGAGCGTCTTCAATGAGGATGTGAAACTCCCCGGTGGCATCCAGCCCGTCATCAAGAAGGGCAACTCCGACTTCCTGGTCGGCCTATCCGCCCTCTCGTCGACTTCCAACACGATCACGACCACGACTTCGGCGCAGCCGCTCGATATCGTCCTCGTCCTCGACGTCTCGGGGTCGATGGACGATTACATGACGTCGTATAAGTACACGCCTACGTATGACGCTGATAATAACAAATGGGGCGATTACTGGGCCAAGAACCCCGATGGGTCCTACTCCCCTATTAAGCGAATCACCACGGGTTTTCCATTTTACCAGTTTAAGGGTTGGGAGTTCGGCGGCAACGAAGTTGAGCCGATGAAGAGTCCCAACGATACGGGTGACAGAAAGATCCAGTTTTATACCAGGACTGCCGTCTCTGAGATAAGGCGCATGGCCGCCCTAAAGACTGCTGCGAATAATTTCATCACTGAAACTGCGAAGCGTAATGACGGCATAGCCGATGAGAACAAGCAGCATCGCATTTCGATTGTCAAATTCGCATCTGACAAGTCAGATGAGGTTGGAAACAATACCGATCGGCGGGGTCGTAATTACAGTCAGATCGTTACCCGCCTCACGGCTTACAATTCAAAGACGGTGTCCGGCGGTACGGATATGATTAACGCGCTGAATGCCGAAGGCGCAACGCGTGCCGACTATGGTATGGAAAAAGCCGTCGAGTCCCTTTCCTCCGCACGTTCTAGTGCCCAAAAGGTGGTCATTTTCTTCACTGACGGCGTTCCCACCAGTGAGAGCGAGTGGGACAACGGGGTCGCGAACGCGGCAATCTCCCAGAGCCGCGAGCTCAAGCAGGGTGGTGCCGTCGTATACTCCATCGGCGTGTTCGCTGAGGCGGACCCCGCCGACACCAGCAAGAACTTCAACGCCTATATGCACGGCGTATCGAGCAACTACCCTGACGCCTCGTCGTATCGCAACCTCGGTGCCCGCGCCGAAAACTCCGACTACTACAAGGCCGCAACGGATGCGGACGAGTTGAACAGCATCTTCCAGGAGATTTCGAACGAGATTAACAGTGGCACCGGCTCCCCGACCGAGACGACCGAGGGCATGGCCAACAAGTCCGGCTACATCACCTTCACCGACGAGCTCGGCGCGTACATGCAGGTGGATGGATTCAAAACACTCGTCTTCGCAGACAAGGAGTTCGAACCGCGGCCGAAGACGACCGATGGCCTCGTTGACACCTATGCCTACGAGGGAACGGGCGGCAACGCCCTTTATCCCGATGGCAACGTGAAGGACATCGTCGTCCAGGTCAAGCGCAGCAACGACCTTGCCAAGGGCGATATCGTGACGGTCAAGATCCCAGCGTCCCTCATTCCCTTGCGCAACTTTAAGGTCGAGTCCAACGACGGTGCGGCGAACATGGGGATTGACGAGGCTTACCCTCTGCGCATCTTCTACGGCGTGAGCATCAAGCCTGGCGTGCGTAACGCGGTCCTCAGTGGCACGGCAGATGACGCACTGCGCGCATACATCAAGAACAACAGCGACGAGGGTGGTAAGACCGCCTTCTACTCCAACCTCTATGACGGCGCCAACGTCGAAGGCAATAAGCTCCTCGGCAACACGACTGCCACCTTTGTGCCCTCCAAGGCCAACAGCTTCTACTACTTCACCGAGGACACGACGCTCTATGCCGATAGCGCGTGCGCGAATCCTCTCCGCGAAAAGCCCGTGTCGGGCGAGACTTACTATTACAAGCGCGCGCACTACAGGCAGAACGCGGACGGCAAGACCGCCACAAAGGACTGGGCGATCACCCAGTTCAAGGGCGCGAACTTTGATGCGCTTACGACGTACTGGGGCAAGGCGCCCGACGGCACTTACTTCATCAAGGCCGGCTCCCCGCGTCTGACGCGCATCGACGCCCTGACGCTCGGCAAAAAGGAGAACCTCACCGGCACGGCCACCGAGGTTATCAACCCGCGTTGGGATAACATCAACAACCCTCACGAAATCAACGTTAACCTTGGCAACAACGGCAAGCTCTCCGTTGAGATGCCCGGTGCCTTGTCCATCACCAAAGACGCTCGCATCGCGCCTGGCAAGAACATCGATCCCGGCGTGCTCGAGGGCAAGCAGTTCAAGTTTGAGATCAGCATCCCCTCCGCTGCGAACAAGACCCTCAGGGCCGATGTCAAGAACGCCCAGGGCGAGGTTGTTTCCGAGACCTTCGACATGAAGTTCGACAAAGATGGCAAGCGCGAGCATGCCCTCAAGGACAATGAGACCCTCACCATCTACGGCCTCGATGCGAATGCCGCGTACACGGTGACCGAGAAGGAGATTCCGGCGGGCTTTACCCAGACGAAGGCTACGGACAATAAGGGCACCATTGCGGCCAACGAGGTTGCCCATGCAAAGTTTGAGAACACGTATGACGTGGCCGCCGCCAAGCCGATTGCGTCGGACGACTTTGTGAAGTACCAGAAGGTCTTTGACAAGTGGGAGGTCGCCGACGCCTTTGATATCCAGCTTCAGGCAGTCCAGGCGGGCAACCCCATGCCCAAGGGCTCTATTTACGGACCCGATAACCGCGGTGTGAAGGTCGCGCCTGCGACCCAGCAGCGCCCCACTGGCAGTTTTGGCGATATTGTCTTCGACCGTCCCGGCACGTTCGAATACACCGTCAGCGAGGTTAAGCCCGCCGGCGATGCGATGGTTCCCGGCGTGACTTACAGCCAGGCCGTTTACAAGGTGACCGTTGTGGTTAAGGACAACGGCGACGGTACCCTCAAGGTCACATCCAACACGATGACCAAGGTCTCCAACGATGCGGGCGGCAACCTTGCCATGCCTGAGGAGGTCGTCAACAAGACCGCGGTCTTTGCCAATACGTTCAGCGCGGCGTCCACGAGTGCCGCGCCGGTGGCGCACAAGCGCTACACGAATCACGGTGGCGAGGGAACAGCGCTCAAGAGCGGCATGTTCACCTTCAAGGTCGAGTCCAAGACTCCTGGCGCGCCTCTTCCGGAGAGCGCGGACCCGGATGGCAATGGCGCGCTCCTCGTGAAGAACCAGGGCGAGGAGATCCCGCTTGCACAGGCCACGTTTGGTGCTGAGCATGTGGGCCATACGTACGTGTATGACATCAGCGAGGTCCGCCCCGATGAGGCGACCGCCGATAACAACTACACAGTGAACGGCATGACGTATGACCCGACGGTCTACCGCGCCAAGTTCCAGGTGACGTCTGACGGTGACGGCGACCAGGCCCGCGTCAAGGTTGCCATCTCCTACTACAAGGTGGACGGCGACAAGGAGGAGTCACTGCTCGAGGGGCAGACCCCTGAGTTCAACAACTCCTACGACCCGGCGGACGTGACGCTTCCGAGTGATCCCAACGATGCGCCGCTCAAGGCGCGCAAGACCCTTGTGGGCCGCGACTCCAAGCAGGACGAATCCTTTACGTTCGAGCTCTCCGCTGCCGATAACCCCACGGCGTTCGCGCTGGAGAACGACGTCGTGGTCTTTAACGGCGACGCGAGCGCCACAACGATGACGGCCTCCGTGTCGGATCTGAAGAATAGCCAAGCCAAGGACGCGCCGTTTGAAAAGGTGACGTTCACCAAACCCGGTACGTACAAGTTCAACATCAAGGAGAACGCTCCTGCCGACGGCGAAGGCATGACGTACGACCGCACCACCCATGAGGTCAAGGTTGTCGTGACCGACGAGAACGGCGTACTTAAGGCGGATGTGAAATACCCCGGCGCGAAGGATGTCGCGGCGTTTACCAATAAGTATGGGGCTCGGTACGACCTCGGCACGGGCTTTAAGCTCGATGTCACTAAGATGCTGAGTGGCCGAGCCCAGGTGGCTGGCGAGTTCGGCTTTAAGATCGAGGGCGTTGACAGCGGTACGGTGACGGCCGCTGAGGCTTCCAAGCGCCTCGACGCGAAGGAAGCGAAGTTCGAGACGGTTGCTCCCGCCGACAGCGGCGTACCGTCCCTGATGGAGAATAAGCTCAACAAGCTGCATTTTACGCAGGCTGACGCCGGCAAGACCTTCAGCTACGTGCTGCGCGAGGACATTCCTGCCGACGACAAGAAGCTCGGCGGCGTGACGTATGACGAGACGACTTACCGAATCGATATCCAGGTTGTCGATAACGCCAACGGCACCATGAGAACGGTTACGACTGTCACTAAGAACACCCCTGGCGAGGCTCCTAGGACCGTTGGCGCGTATGACAGCGCCGACGGCAGGGACGCTGCCACCCTCGACTTTACGAATAAGTATGCCGCGCAGTCGGTTACGGTGGACGGCACGAAGTACGATCTCAGCCTATATAAGGTGCTTGAGGGCCGTGATTGGCGTGAGGGTGACACCTTCCACTTTGTTATGAAGGCTGGTAGCCACAATGACCCCGGTGCTCAGAAGGCCGAGGTGGACGTGGCCGCGGATCCCGGCACGAAGGCGGGGGAGAAGGTTCCCTTTAACTTTGGCGGTTACACCTTCACGCAGCCCGGCGAGTACTACTACACCATCACCGAGGCTGAGCCCGCCGAAGGCGCTAAGATCCCCGGTATCACTTACAGCAAGAACTCCGCCGACATCGTGGTGCACGTGACCGACAACCTCAAGGGCCAACTTGAGGCAAAGGTGGAGGTGCACAACGGGACTTTCACCAACGTCTACAAGGCCGAGCTCGATCACAATGCGGCCGGCGGCCTGATCATCGCAAAGACCACCAATGGTCATGACATGGCAAAGGGTCAGTTCCAGTTCCAGGTCGAAACGCTGAACGGCACGGGAACGACCGCGGCTGAGACCGCGAAACGCCTCGGCATGGAGGACGGCAAGACGACCGGCGAGTTTGGTAACGTGGCTGGCAAGGACGGCGAGCGCGTTGCGATGACGTCCCAGACTCCGCTCAAGTTCACCCAGGCGGACGTCGGCAAATCGTTCAAGTTCAAGGTCTCCGAGCTCGGTGCCAACGGCAAGCCCGGTACCGGTGGGACCAAGGACGGCTATACCTATAGCGACGCCGTCTACACGGTTGAACTGTCCGTTGTCGTCAACTTCGAGGGAACCCTGACGCTCACCACGAGGGTGACCGACAAGGACAACAAGACGACTACCACCGAGAGCACCGTTGCGAAGCCTCTCGCCACGACGATCGACTTCGTGAACAGCTATGCCGCCGCGACCACCGATGCGACCGACGTCGACCTCGCGATCGCCGCGACCAAGACGCTCGACGGCCGCCATATGAACAAGGGCGAGTTCTCCTTCGAGATCGTTACCAATCCGATTGCCGGGCAGGGTGCTGAGGAGAAGATCGCTACGGGCAAGAACGCCGCTGCCGACAGCGGCAAGCCTGCTGCCGTGACCTTCGACAAGGGTTCGCTGAGCTACACGCTTGAGCAACTCAAGGGCCTTGCTGCCGATACGACCGCCGACCGCTATGTCGAGGCCGGCGCCACCAAGGACGGCAAGCCGCAGTACACGGTCCACTACACCGCACGCGAGCTGACGGACGAGCTTCCCACCGGCGTCACCGCGGTCAATGCCAGCTTCGACTTCACCGTGACCGTCGTCGACAACGGCAACGGCACGCTTACCGCCACCGCCAACTACCCCAAGGGTGGCCTGGCGTTCACCAATACCTACACGCCCGCTCCTGTCGTGATCCCGGGCGGCGCCGGTAGCGCGCTGCAGGTCAAGAAGGTCCTCAGGGGCCGCGATTGGCTCCCGAACGAGTCCTACTCTTTCGAGCTCAAGGCTGTGACCGAGGGCGCACCCATGCCCGAGGGCACGGGCAACGTCGCCACGGCGACCGTCAATATCCAGACCGTGAGCTTTGGCAGCATCGGCTTCGCCAAGCCCGGCGTGTACGAGTACAAGGCTATCGAGACCGGCACCTCCGCTGACGCCAACCTGGCCTTCTCCAAGGCCGAGTACAAGCTCGTCGTCACCGTCAAGGCGGACGGCTCTGTGCTCACGGCGTCCTCCATCCTGACCCAGGTCAAGGACGACGCCGGCAAGCCCGCGGACAAGGTTCTGAAGGTTCCGGGGGAGGTCATGACCTTCACCAACACGTATAAGAAGCCCACACAGGGCAAGGACGTCACCGCTGAGGGCAACCCCGGCACGTCGATCAACGGCCAGCTCGTCCAGGTCGGCAGCAAGCTCGTCTACACCATTAACTGGGTGAACGACGCCGTTGACGAGTCCGGTAAGGCTGTCGCCGCGGACATTGTCGTTCGCGACCAGATTCCGGCTGGCACGGCCTACGTCAAGGATTCCGCGAGCGACGGCGGCGTCTACAGCGCCGACACCAACACCCTGACCTGGAGTCTCCGCAAGCAGGAGGCCAATGCCTCCGGCACCGTGAGCTTCACGGTCGAGGTGACCGAGGCCGCCCTCAACAACAAGGTTGAGAACCAGGCCAGCATTCAGATCGGCGAGAACAAGACTGAGACGACTTCCAAGCCCGAGGTCTTCGTTCCCGGGAAGAAAGCCGAGGATGCCAACAAGGGCGACATCCAGGTCGGTGACGTCCTCACTTACACCGTGAGCTACGCGAACCCGGGCGAGAAGGCCGCGACGGTGACCGTCACCGACAAGCTGCCCTCCGGTCTCACCTATGTTGATAAGTCGGCGAGCGACGGCGGCGTCTACAGCAAGAGGGACAACACGCTGACGTGGAAGATCGAGGGCGTGAAGCCCGGGGCCAGCGGCTTCGTGACCTTCAAGGCGAAGGTCAACGAGGACGCCGTCCAGCAGGGCATCGGCAACAAGGCCGCCGTCCAGATCGGCGACAACAAGGTCGAGACCAACACGACCGATGACGGCTTCAAGCCCGCCGTCGGTACCCTGACCATCCATAAGAATGTCGTCATCGATGGCGATCAGTCCGGCGTCGTCGATGCGAGCAAGACGTTCGAGTTCAAGGTCGTTCTGAAGGATGCCGCGGGCCAGCAGCTCAACGGTGCCTACGACTTCAAGGGCCTCGGTGGGGCCGAATCCGGCGAGCTGTTCTCCGGCGAAGCCGTCTACTTGAAGCACGGCCAGTCCGTCAAGATCAGCGGCCTGCCCGCCGGTGCGACCTACGAGGTCGTCGAGACGGCGGCCGCGGGCTACACCGCGACGGCCGAGGGCGCTACCGGCACCATCACCGATAAGGGCGCTCTTGTCACCTTCACCAACGCCTACACCGCCGCGCTGCCGGTCGGTAAGCCGGTCAACACGGACGGGCGCTTCAGCAAGAAGCTCGTCGGCCGCGATTGGAAGGCGGGGGATACCTTCACCTTCAACATCGAACCCCAGGATGGCGCCCCCGCGCCCAAGACCTCCACGGTCAATCTGACCGCTCCGGACGCCAAGGACGGCGACGAGGTCAAATTCGGCTTCGGCACTATCGATTTCGGCTTCGGTGACATCGCGGGCGTCCAGCCCGATGAGCGCGGTCACCGCAGCAAGGACTTCGTCTACAAGGTGACCGAGGTCAAGGGCGACATCCCCGGGGTGACCTATGACGAGCACGCGGCGACCCTGACCGTGACCATCACCGACGAGGGCAACGGCGTCCTCTCCGCAGCCTACAAGCTCGAAGGCGCCGTCTTCACCAATACGTATAAGACCAGCGAGGTCGTCGTCGACGACGCCATAGCCAAGGGCGGCATCCAGGTCGTAAAGACCCTGACCGGCCGTCCGATCGCCGCAGGCGACTTCCAGTTCACCATGGATCCCGTCAACGATGACGCCAAGGCGAAGTTCGGCAAGCCTCGGACCATCGATACCACCGCGGGCGACCTCGGCGCCGGCGACGCCAACACGGCGATCGCCACCACCAGGTTCGCGACGGGTCTGAAGTTCGGTCTGGACGACGCCGACAAGACCTTCACCTTCAGGATCAACGAGAGCAAGGGCGGCGGAGTCGGCTACACGAACGACTCCACGGTCCACGACCTCGCGATCTCCGTCTACGACAACGGCGACGGCACCCTCAGGGTCGAGGCCAAGCTCGGCGAGGCCGAGCCGGTCGTTTGGACGAGTGCCGACACCGAGCGCGCTCCCTTGAGCGTCCCGTTCCGCAACGCCTACGAGGCCGGCTCCATCACGGTCGGCGGCGACGGCATCGTGGGGCTCAGGGGCACCAAGGTGCTCACGGGCCGTCCGCTGGTCGCGGGTGAGTTCGAGTTCAAGGTGACCAACACAGAGGACGCTACCAAGGTCGTGGCCACCGGCACCAACGACGCCGAGGGCGCGATCGCCTTCAGCGGCATCACGTATACCACCGAGCAGCTCAACCGCGATGTGGCCGCCGGCCTCGCCTCGGTCGTCCGCGGTGCTGACGAGGACGTCTACACCTACCAGTACAACGTCAGCGAGGTCGACCGCGAGGGCGACGGCGTCGTGCCCGAGCAGGACACGCAGGCCATCACCGTCACGGTGAGCGACACGCACACCGGCGAGCTCGACGCCGCCGTCACCTATCCCGAGGGCGGCATGGTCTTCAGAAACGCCTATGGCGCCGGCGAGGGCGGTACGCGCACGCTCGCCTTCAGCGGCACCAAGGTCCTCAGGGTCGAGTCCGGTAACAACAGGCCCGATATCGCGGGCAAGTACAACTTCACGCTGACCGGATCCGAGGGCGCCCCGATGCCCAAGGTGACCGAGGTGACCAACGGCGCCTCCGGCGACATCTCCTTCGGCGACATCACCTACACCATGGAGAACGTCTTCGGCGCCACCGCCGAGGTGGCCCCCGAGGCTGCCGAGGGCGAGCGGCCTGCCGCCGCCGCGGACGAGCCCATGGCGACTTCCGGGGTCCGTACCAAGGAGTTCACCTACAAGATCAGCGAGACCGGTAGCGTCGCCGGCGTGACCAACGACCCCGTCGACACCAGGACCATCACGGTCACGGTGACCGACAACGGCGACGGCACGCTCTCCGTCGACAAGCGGGCGGAGTCCGATGCGACGGACTTTACCTTCACCAACACTTACAGCGTGGACCCCGTCGATAGCACGCCGACGGGTAAGGGCGGCTTCACCATCACCAAGACGCTCGAAGGCCGCGACCTGCGCGAGGGCGAGTTCGAGTTCGCGCTCGTCTCCCAGGCCGAGGGCATGCCCGTGGTCGTCACCGCGGCCAACGACGCCTCCGGTTCCGTCGCCTTCCCGGCGATCAGCTTCACGGAGCCCGGCACGTACGAGTACGGCCTGGTGGAGGTCCCCGGCGACCTCGGCGGCGTCACCTACGATGAGACTTCCTACGGCATCACGGCGACCGTCACCGACAACGGCGACGGCACGCTCGCGGTCGCGTGGAGCGCGGTCGTTGACGGCAAGCCGCTCGAGGGATCCCAGGTCAGCTTCGCCAACAGCTACAAGGCCAAGGGCACCTCGCTGTCCTTCGCCGCGAGCAAGCTGCTGAGCGGCCGCGACATCGTCGAGGGCGAGTTCGCCTTCGAGCTCCTCGAGGACGGCAAGGTGATCGATACCGCCAAGAACGAGGCTCCCGATGCCACCGGTACCGCATGGATCTACTTCGACGAGGTCTCCTACGACGAGCCCGGCGAGCACGACTACACGATCCGCGAGGCCAAGGGTTCTGCAGCGGGCGTGACGTACGACGAGACGGAGTATACGTACCATGTCGTGGTGACCGATCCGGGCGCCGGTAGCCTCGCGGTCGAGTGGAATGAGGGGCCGTCGGGCGCGCCGGTCTTTAGGAACGCCTACGCGAAGCCCGCCGACCCGGCCAAGCCGGCCGATCCCGGCAACGGCGGCTCCGGCGACAAGCTGATCCAGACCGGCGACAACGCGCTCGTGGGAATGTTTGCGGCTGCATTTGCGGGTATGGCTGCGATCGGCGCGGGTTTTACCGCGCGCCGCAAGAAGAAGTAGCGGTGGTGGGCCGGCACGGTGACGGGGGCAACCCGGAGTCGTGACGGCCCCAAGCCGAGGCTGCGACGGCTTTATGCCAGAGCGGTGGCGGCCCAAGGCAAAAAGGCCCGTTGGCACCCCATCTCAAGCGAGGTGGGGTGCTTTTTTGGCGTTGGGGTTGTGTTGATTGCCCGGGGCTCGACGTTGCTCCTGTGCCTTATGCGGTCCCGTTGCCCTCGCCGTGGCGATAGAGGTGCACTACGGGATCCACGGCTGCGCAGCCGCGCGCTTGGAGCGCCTGCATGACCGCGGGGGAGAGGCGGCCGGGTTCGCCGTCCGCGTTGGAGCATGCGCCCGCGTGGTTGCCCGCTTCGACGATTGCGCCCACATTCTCGCCCGCTCCCACGCTCACGCGCGCCATTCCGCCATCAATGCGGACGCGGACCTGGCGCAGGCCGAGCCCGTGCAGGTAGTCCTCGCACATACGGACCGCGTGCAGCTTCTCGGCGGTGAGCGCCTCGCCGCAGGGGATGCGGGTCGCCAGGCAGGCGCCGGCGGGGAGGTCCCACACGTCGAATCCCCAAGCGCGCAGGAGGGCGCGCTCCTCGTCTTTGCACCAGCCGGTTTCCATAAGGGGCGACCTCACGTCGAGCTCGCGCACGGCACGGGTGCCGGGGCGATAGTCTCCGGCGTCATCGGCGTTGCTTCCCTCGAGCACGACGCGCACCCCGAGCTCGCACGCGGCGTCCACGATGCGCTGGAATCCCAGGCGCTTGCAGTGGTAGCAACGGTCTGCCGGGTTGGCGGCAACATCAGGGTCCGCAAGCGGGTCTGTCTCGATGGCGACCACATGAGCCCCCGCGCGCTCGAACCTTTCCCGTTCGCGTTCGAAAGACTCGCGCTCCGGAGTGCCTACGAAGGGCGTGTCCAGGTGAATAAGGTGTACATCGGCCGGTGGCAACGCGCGGATGCTGACTGCCGCGAGGAAGGTGCTGTCCACACCGCCCGAGAACCCTATGGCGACACTTCCGAATGACCGGAGCAGCTCGATGAGCCCTTGCATTTTCGCGTTATTGGAAATTGGTATCGTCATGTCAAACCTTGTGTTCATAGGAGCGGCCGCATCCATCGACCCAGTACAATAATTTCAAAGGGTTGCGTTGGCGTTCCGGCAGCTCGATGAGCACAGCATCGACACGTTTGCGGTGTCCTCGGTGAACGAATCAAGGAGAGAAGGATGAAAACCATTCAGGCGATACTTTTCGATATGGACGGCACGCTTGTCGATTCCGAGCGCGTGGGCCAGAAGGCGTGGGCTGCGACGGCGGATGAGATGGGCATCGAGATCCCGGACGACCTGGTGCGGGCGTTCATCGGCCGCCCGTCCCAGTCATGCCGCGCGATGTTGGCCGAGTATCTGGGTGGCGACGCCGATTTGGCGAATCGCGTGTTCGATTTGCACATTGAGCTGTTCCTGAAGTTTGTTGAGACCGATCTCGAGCTCAAGCCGGGTGCCATCGAAGTTCTCGAGGCCCTTAAGGCCGCAGGGTTCCCGCTCGCCATTGCCACCTCTACTGCTCGCGTGCGCGCGTTGCCGCGCCTGGAGCGTTTTGACATGTTGAAGTACTTCAATTCCATAACGTGCGGCGACGAAATCGAGAACGGAAAGCCGGCTCCGGACATCTTCGTCGAATCTGCCAGGCGTCTCGGTTGCGATCCCGCGCTTTGCGCCGTTATCGAGGATTCGCACAACGGAGTGCGTTCCGGCCATGCTGCGGGTGCGCAGGTGTTCATGATTCCCGATATCGTGGCGCCCATGCCCGAAATCGAGGAGATGTGCACTGCTGTCCTGCCGACCCTGCACGAATTGCCCGCCGCGATTGCCGCTGCGAACGATTCACCGGCGCCTCGCCGCGCATAGCCCCCCCGTTTGGAGTCTGGTTTTAAGTTCTGCCGCAGTTTTGGGTGCCTTGGGGAGCAGGATGCTTCCGAGCGCCGGAAACCCGCGGGTAATGAGGTTGGCGATTTCTCGCCTACTTCGGGATCGCGCGAAAACTGCGGCAGAACTTGATTGCGGCGCCAACAGAACTGCATCACGCGATGGCGATCGGGATGTTCATCCCCTCGGTACGCCCCGGCGTTTCAAGGCCGAGCGGTGATCGAATCCCTGGTAATTGACAAAAAGGAAAAAAAGGAAAAAATAGGAAAAAAAGGAAAGGAGAATTATGGGGCGTGAAATCTTTTCTCCGGCATTCGGCAACCGTCCGTCATATCTTGTTGGCCGTGATCAGCTTCTCGATAGGCTCCTTACGGGTTTGTCTTCGACTCCCGGATCGCGTGACCGTTCGGTTGTCATGTTGGGTCAACGTGGAAGCGGCAAAACTGTTTTACTGTGGGAATTGGCCGAGCTTGCGACGAAGCATGGTTATGTGGTCGCTGCCCCCACGGTGGCGTCTGAGGGTATGACCGAGCGCATCGTGGAGAAGGTGCAAGAGGCGGGCGAACGGCTGATCGCCCCCCGTCCGGGCGCCCGCGTGTCGAGCGGTAGCTTTGGAGCACTGGGATTCACTGTAGGGCTTGAATTCAGCCGTGAGGTGCAGGAAACCAAGAGCTTCCAGTTCAAACTCACGCAACTTGTTCGGAGGCTCAACGCACATGGACATGGAATCCTCATTCTCATCGATGAGCTTCAGGCGAATTCACCGGAAGTTCGCCAGCTCGTTACGGTGTATCAGGAGATGATCGGCGAGGGTTTGGACGTGGCGCTCGTCCTCGCGGGGTTGCCTGGGGCGGTTTCGGCAACGTTGAACGATCGCGTGCTGACGTTTCTCAACCGTGCGAGCAAGGTCGAGCTCGGGCCTCTGGCAACCTCAGACGTACAGTCGTTTTATGAGCGGGCGTTTGCGGAGCTGGGTGTCAGAATCGGCGGCGATCGGGTAAGGGGGCTCGCCCGCGCCACCCAGGGCTCTCCGTATCTGCTGCAACTTTTGGGGTACAACATCTCGCTTCGCCTTCCTGATGGGGGCGATCTGACGGACGAGATCATGCGCAACGCGATTTGCGCGGCAGAGGATGACTTTGAGAACGACGTGTGCGGCACCACCCTTGCCGCACTTTCTGGGCAAGACATTGCGTTTTTGCAGGCAATGGCCCGCGACAACGGGTCCTCGCGCATGAGCGATATTGCGGGGCGTATGAAGCAGTCGCCGGACTATGCGCAAAAATATCGAAAGCGCTTGATCGATGCCGGCGTTATATCTGCTGCAGGGCATGGTTACGTCACGTTTGCCATCCCGTACATGCGCGAACACTTGCGAAAGATGGCATTTGATCTGTAGCCGTTGCGAGTTGATCGAAGAAGGGTGACCAGGGGTGCTCTGTGAAGTGGGGCCCGAGTGCGTGCGCGCTCGGGCCCCAGTGCTCTCCCAGCCTATGCGGGGCTGCACATGCCGCGCATTCCGTCCGCGGGATGTGCCCGCGTGACGCGTATCACCACAGCGATATGCCTTTTGAACGGCTTGAGGCAGCATGTATGATGGGTCAAACTGAGTGTGTTACAGGTACCCGCTTATGTCGATGTCGGGGTCGGCGAAGTCGTCAGAACGGTTCATGCCGGTGCTCGCCCGCGCGAGGAGGAAGGGCCGCACGAGCTCCTGATGGTTCTCGGGCTCATGCTCGGGTCCCTCCTCGATCTGAGCGATGAGCTGGCGCACGCCGCGGCGACCGAGCTCATAGCCGATGGGGGCGATTGTGGTGAGCGGCACGGGGCCTGTCCACGCCAGGGGGTTGCCGTCGCACCCGGCGACGCGGATGTCGCCCGGGACGCGCAGGCCCGCCGCCCGGACGCCCGAGATGGCGCCCGTCGCAAGGGTGTCCGTGAGGGCGATGATGAAGTCTGGGCGCGTGTCCTCAGGACGCTCGGCCAGCTGCCGCCCGAGGTCGAGGCCGTCGTGGGCGGAGTTCCAGGCGCCCTCTTCCACCACCTCGAACGCGCAGTCGGATTCGGTCGTGAACGCGTGCTTCATGCCCTTGACGCGCAGGACGAGGCGGTTCAGCGAGGGTTTGCCGATGATTGCGACGCGTCGGGCACCGCCCTTGAAGGCGTGGCGTGCGAGGAGTTCGCCGAGGGCGAAGTTGTCCGCAGCGACGAAGTGACCCGGGACGTCACACTGGATATCGAGGAATGCGAGGGGGATGCGAGGCGGGTGCGCGGGGGGCTGCCAGTCCGTGCTGGCGGGCGGCTGCATGAGGATGCCCGCCGTCTGCGTGCCAATAAAGTAGTCGCGGTAGCGATGTGCGACATCCTCGTCCGTCTGCGCGGTGGCGATGAGCAGGCCGTATCCGTGCTTGCGCGCCTCGGCGTTCGCACCGTTGGCGATCTGCAGGGAGACGCCGTGATCGAGATTGGGAAGGATGAGCCCAAACAGGCGGTTTTTGCCGCCGGCGAGCATGCGCGCGCTCTGGTTGGGCGCGTAGCCGAGTCGATCGGCCGCCTCGCGGATGCGTTTGAGCGTCTCGGGGCGCACCTTGTCGGGATGGTTGAACGCGTTGGAGACGCTGCCCAGCGCGACCCCCGCCTCACGGGCGACGTCGGTGATAGTGACGGTGGTTCGGCGAGACATGGCCTGCTCCTGAAAGACGTGCGGCATCATCCTAAATTGTATCGCTTCAATCCCGATTTGTGTGGTCTTAAAAAATCAATGCCACTGTCACGGAATCGCAACATCGTGACTTTAAAATGTGGCGCCGTTGTTCATCGACCGAAGGGATTCCTTATGTGCGGAATCGTTGGATACACCGGAGTCGACGCTGCGGCGGAGCTTCTCGTGGCAGGGCTCAAGCGTCTCGAGTACCGCGGATATGATTCCGCGGGCCTTGCCCTCGTGGAAGCGCCGTGTGCCGCCGGCGCCGCGGATGCCGCAGACGCCGCCGACGCGTGGGACGGCCGTGCGACGCTCGACATCATCCGCTGCGCGGGCAAGGTCGCCGGTCTTGAGGACGAGCTCGCAACGTCGGGCCACGGTGCGGTCGCTCGACTCGCGACGTGCGGGATCGGCCATACGCGCTGGGCGACCCACGGGCGCCCCACGGTGGAGAACGCCCATCCCCACGTGAGCTGCGACAGGCGCATCGCGGTGGTCCACAACGGCATCATCGAGAATTTCGCCGAGCTCCGCGCATCGTTGGAGGAGCGCGGGCACGTGTTCAAGAGCGAGACGGATACCGAGGTGTTCGCGCATCTCATCGAGGAGGCCTATCAGGGGGCGCCGAATAGCGCCGGCGGCCCCGCAAAGACTGCGGGCGATCTCATGGCCGCGGTTCGCGAGGCCTGCACGCACGTGGTGGGCGCGTACGGGCTGGCGGCGGTGTGCGCCGATGAGCCGGGTGTGATCGCCGTCGCGCGCAAGGACAGCCCGATCGTCGTCGGCCGCGGGGAGCGGGGAAGCTACGTCGCATCGGATGTCATCGCGCTCATCGACGCCACGCGCGACGTTGTGGTGCTGGAGGACGGCCAGTTCGCCCGTCTTTCGCCGGAGGGCATCACCTACACCGATGCGCAAGGTCGCGCCATCGAGCCCGCGGTCACGCACGTCGATTGGGATGTCGATACGGCCGAGAAGGGCGGCTACCCGGATTTCATGATGAAGGAGATCTGCGAGCAGCCCCGCGTGGTCCGCGACACGCTGGTGGGGCGTCTGGCTTCCTCGGGCGAGCTCGACATCGATGAGCTCGGCCTCACGCCTGAGGAGCTCAGCCTGGTCGACCGCGTGTACGTGATCGCATGTGGAACGAGCTACCATGCCGGCCTCATCGCGAAGAACCTCATCGAGGGCTGGGCCCGCATCCCGTGCGCGGTCGAGGCGGCGAGCGAGTTCAGGTACCGCAACCCCATCATCACGCCGAGCACGCTGGTGGCTGCCGTGTCGCAGTCCGGGGAGACGGCGGACACCCTGGCGGCGATTCGCGACGCCCGCATCAAGGGAGCCAAGGTCTTCGGCATCACCAACGTGGTCGGTTCCCCCGTGGCGCGCGAGAGCGATGGCGTCATCTACACCAAGGCGAACAAAGAGATCGCGGTTGCCTCGACCAAGAGCTTCACGGGACAGGTGGTGAGTTTGACGCTGCTCGCCCTGTTGCTTGCCCAGACGAAGGGAAAGCTCACAACGGGGCAGATCCGCATGCTCTTTCGCGAGCTCGGCGATACGGCCGAGCAGATCCAGCACATCCTGGATACGCAGCGGGCAGCGGTTCACGAGGCCGCCCTGGCGTGCAGGGAGGCGCGCTCGGCGCTCTTCGTGGGACGCGGTATGGGCTCGGCGATCTCATGCGAGGGCGCGCTCAAGCTCAAGGAGGTCAGCTATCTGCATGCTGAGGCGTACGCCGCGGGAGAGATGAAACACGGGCCGATCGCCCTCATCGAACGGGGCTTCCCGGTCATCGCCGTGGCGACCAAGAGCCCTACGTACGATAAGACCGTGAGCAATCTCAAGGAATGCGAGGCGCGCGGGGCTTGCATCATCGCGGTGGCGACAGAGGGCGACGAGGAAATCACGCGCGTGGCCGATCACGTCATATATGTGCCGCCGGTGCGCGACGCCCTGAGCCCCATCACCGCGACGGTGCCGTTGCAGTTGCTCGCGCGCGAGGTCGCCGTTCTGCGCAGTTGCGATGTCGATCAGCCGCGCAACCTCGCCAAGAGCGTGACCGTCGAGTAGCTGCGATTCGGCCTCAACCCGATGCGGGCATCAAGCCGATGCCCGCATCGACCCGACGCCGCCCACCTTCGAATCGAGGCGCTACATCAGGGCTCGCCATGCGTCGCAGAGGGCGCGATAGCGCGGCGCATACTGGCTTCCCCGTTGCCAGATGAGGCAGAAGTCATGCTCGATCGCAAAATCGTCGGGCGTGATGTCCGCGAGTTCCCCCCGAGCGAGCTCCTCCTCCACGGCGACTCGATATAGGAACGTGATGCCTGCGCCGCCGCGCACGCACGCCTTGATGGTGGGGATGCTCTCGATCTCGACGATTCCCGCGAAGTCTGTGACGGCGAGGTCGCGCGCGGCCAGGTGCTTCTCGAGAATCTCGCGCGTGCCGGACCCCGCTTCGCGCAGGATGAGGCGCTCGCCGAGGAGGTCGCGCACGGACGCCGCCGTACGTCCGGCCTCGTCTGCCCGCGGCCGCCGGTCAAAGGCGAGCCGCTTCGCCTCCTTCGGCGATGCCACGGCGATATAGCGCTCGCGCGAAAGCGTCTTGAAGTCGAATCGCTGGCGATCAAAAAACCCTTCTACCAGGGCGAAGTCGATCGTTCCCTCTTCGAGCGAGCGCACCAATTCGCGCGTGTTGCCCGTAAGGAGCGCGACCTCCGCCTGCGGGTGCGTCGAGAGGTGTTCCGCCATGAGCCTGGGTGCGGTGTAGTCGGCGATGGTCCTGGTGCATCCGAGCCTGAGCGGTGCCTCGCGGGTGTCCGAGGGCGCGGCGGCGAGGGCACCGGCCTCGATGGCAAGCCGCGCCTCATCGTTTTCCATGGTGAGGAGTCGCTGGTAGAGCAGGTCCGCGGCAGCGGTCGGTTCGATGCCGCGACCCGTCTTGATGAACAACGTGCAACCGTAATGGGTTTCCATCTGGCGAATGTGCTGAGATGCGGCGGGTTGCGTGATGAGCAGGTTCTCCGCGGCGCGCGTGAAGCTGCGCTGGCGGTAGACCTCTAAAAAGGTGTGCGTGCGATAGTCGAGCATCCGTGGTCCCAACGCGCGATACGGCAGTGATAGGAGATGCAGCAGTAATAAAAAATACTGATGCAAGCATAACCAATACGATGGAAATCATTATAGCCAAAGGTCCTACCATGATTTTGGCAATCATCGCACGCGGCGAAGGGACGGGCCGTGCCCCGATCCGAACGGGATGGGCCGTGCCTTGGGCGAGTGCGGTCGCGCCCCGGAGTGGGCGCGGCCAAGGCCCCGTCGCGAGCGTAGATAAGAAGAAAGGTTGGATGCATGGAGCTCTTCAAGAATTTCAAGGACCTGTGGCGTGGCGTCGCGCTCGCATTGGTCATCTCGGTGCCGGCATGGCTGCTCGGTAAGCAGTTCGAGGTCATCGGCGGGCCGGTCTTCGCCATCCTCATCGGCATGGCGCTCGGCCTGGTGCTTCGCCACCGCGCCGACGTGGTGGAGGCGACCTCGGCGGGCATCAAGTACACGTCGAAGAAGATCCTGCAGTACGCGGTGATCCTGCTGGGCTTCGGCCTCAACTTGGGCGAAATCGCCAAGGTAGGCGCTAGCTCCCTGCCCATCATCATCTCGACCATCACCACGTCGCTGGTCATCTCGTTCGTGCTGTGCCGCGCGCTGCACATCCCCAAGAAGATCTCGACGCTCGTGGGTGTGGGCTCCTCGATCTGCGGCGGCTCCGCAATTGCCGCCACTGCGCCGGTCATCGATGCGGACGACGAGGAGATCGCCCAGGCCATCAGCGTCATCTTCCTCTTCAACATCATCGCTGCGCTGATTTTCCCCTCGCTCGGCGCCATGCTCGGCATGAGCAATGAGGGCTTTGGCCTGTTCGCCGGCACGGCCGTGAACGACACGTCGTCCGTCACCGCCGCCGCGGCTGCCTGGGACGGCATGCACCCGGGCTCCAATGCGCTTGATCACGCCACCATCGTCAAGCTCACCCGCACGCTGGCCATTATCCCCATCACGCTGTTCCTCGCGTTTTGGCAGGTCCGTCAGGCCAAGCGTGCCGCCGAGGCGGGCGAGGGCGCCGGCGCTGCCGCAGGCACGTTTGACATCAAGAAGATCTTCCCGTTCTTCATCCTGTTCTTTGTGTTGGCGAGCGTCATCACCACCGTGTTCGCGCTTCCCGTGGCGGTGACTGCGCCCATCAAGACGCTGTCGAAGTTCTTCATCGTGATGGCGATGGCCGCGATCGGCTTCAACACCGACATCGTGAAGCTGGTGAAGACGGGCGGCAAGCCGATCTTCATGGGCTTGTGCTGCTGGATCGGCATTGCCTGTGTGAGCCTCGGCATGCAAAGCGTTCTCGGGATTTGGTAACAAGGACGCCGCTGACGACCCAATTGGGGGCTCAAGTGGGGCGGGCTCAATTGGAGCCGGCGCCAATCGCGCAGAGCGCTCTCGGTTCAATTGGGGACAGGCACTGATTGAGACAATTTGCGCCGGTCCAGCTGCGGGGCAGTTGCGAGTTGAGGCGCTTGACGCCGAACGTGTCGTCCTGTTTGGTTGAGAAATGGTCGGGATTTGCCGCGCTGCTACAGCCTGGCATTTCCCGACCATTTTTTCATGTTAAAACGGGCTAAAACGGTCGTGATTTGCCGGTCTGCGACAGGGTGGCAAATCTCGACCATAAAGGGGATTATTCAGGAAAGGCGCGCCGTCATGCATGCCGCTGCTCGAACAAACTAACCGTCTACCAACTTCTGCTCGAAAAATAGGTATAAGGCGGGAAAGATGGAACTATCGGTTATGCATGCGCCCGGACAAAGGGCTCCGGGTGCCCGACAGATAGGAGCCAATCATGGGAATGAAGGCTGATCAGGAGATCTCCCTGGATTTCGAAGGGCTTTTGTCCTACCTCCGCTCAAAGACGCGCGTGTTCATGGACGTCGATGGGCATGAGTACTACGTCACCCATACGGACGGGTACTGGCGCGTGCAGGACTGCGAGCAGCTGAACGAAAAGGGTCGTTTCGTCGATTGCTCCGAGCTTGTCACCACCCTTCCCGAGCTGGTCGAGCTGCCCTGGCTCGATGGCAAGAGCGTGCACGACCTCACCGATGAGGCCACCTTCTTCGAGTCCATCCAGGAAGGCTGGGTGTATCCCGGCACCGAGCCCGTTGAGGCCGAGGAGTCCGTTGAGGAGCTCGTCGAGGAGGAGCCTGCGGAGGAGTAGCCGCACGCCACGCGAACAATTCATCGCACCTGCAGGGGTCGCCGCCGGCGGCCCCTTTCTTCTGTTGGGTTTCCTTCCGTTGGTTTTCTTTCTGGTGGGCTTCCTCCCGTTGGGCCTCCCAGAACGGTTGGGATCTGCCACGCTGTGGGAGCCTGGCATTTTCCGACCGTTTTTCGGTCGGGTGCCGTCTGAAAGTGGTCGGGATTTGCCACGCTACGACAGCCGGGCAAATCCCGACCATTTCACCCGCTGCCCGCTGCCCCCCGCCCCCGCCGGCCCCGCCGGACCACCGCCTCCCGGCCCCTTCCGATCGGCAAGCCGGCGCAAATTGAGACGTTTGTCGCCACCCGGGACGCCCAGTTGTTCAGGTAGGATTTGGTATTGACTTGAGGTGCATATGTCTGGCCGTGGGGGCGGCCGGGAGGGGAACGTGCGTATGAGACTGTTGTTGCGAACCATCAAACCGTATAAGGCCCTCGTTGCGGCGACGCTTGCAGCGTTGCTGCTGGATGTAGCTGGCACGCTGTATGTCCCCACCATGCTCGCCGGCATGATCAATCAGGGTGTGACCAGCGGGAACACAGATTTCATCATCGGGCAGGGCCTTAAGATGCTCGTTGCGTGCTGCTGTGCGAGCGGCGGCGCCCTGCTGGGCAATTACCTGTGCGCCCGCCTCGCCTCCTATGTGGGTCGCGATATCCGCAATGCCGTGTACGATGCTTCGCTCGCCTACTCGGGCGGTGACTTCGAGGAGTTCGGAACCGGCTCCATGATCACCCGCACCTTAAATGATGTGAACGTCATCCAGCAGACGGTCATGCTCGCCACCCAGGCCATGCTGCCGGTGCCCATCATCTGTGTCATGGGCACGGTGCTGTCCTTCCGCGTTGACGCGCAGGTGGGCACCATGATGCTCGCGGTGGTCTCTGTGGTCATGGTGTTCGCCGTGATCGCGGTGCGCCGCGCTGCCCCAATCTTCGAGAAGATGCAGGGCTTCATCGACCGCATGAACGTGGTCCTGCGCGAGAACATCATCGGTGTCCGCGTGATTCGCGCCTTTGGCAAAGAGCGCCACGAGGAGGGCCGCATGGGTCGCGTGTTCACCGATTACGCCGATGCGGCGATCAAGGTGAACTGGATCTTCGCGGGCGTGGACTGCTTCAGCTTTTGCCTTATGAACATCGCCGAGGTGCTGCTCATGTGGCTCGGAGGCAACCGCGTGGGCGCACATGCCATGGAGATCGGCAACATCTCCGCGGTGGTCGAGTATGCCATGCTCATCATGTTCTACATCATGATGGCGCAGTTCGTCGCGCTGATGGTGCCGCGCGCCATCGTGTGCCTGCAGCGCTGTGCCGAGGTGATCGAGAAGAAGCCGAGCATCGTCGACGGCACGGGCTCCGCGCCGCTGGCGCCGGGGTCGAATGGCGAGGTCGTTACGGCGGGCGAGGCTGCCGTGACGGACGAGGACGGAGCCTTCAATGCTTCCCGGCCCGATGCCGCCCCGGTTGCCACGTTCGACCATGTCTCCTTCCGCTTCCCCGATGCGGACGAGGACACCTTGCACGATATCGATTTTTCCTGCCGTCGCGGCCAGACCACCGCGATCATCGGCTCCACCGGTTCGGGTAAGTCCACCATCGCCAAGATGTTGCTGCGCCTGCACGACGTCACGGAAGGGTCCGTGCGTTTTTCAGGCGCCGACGTGCGCTCCATGACCCAGCACGACCTGCGCGAGCGCATCGCCTATGTGCCGCAGAAGGCCTGGTTGTTCTCGGGCACCGTCGCCAGCAACTTGCGCGATGGCCGTGCCGGCGCGACCGAGACCGAGATGCGCCACGCCCTCGATGTGGCCCAATCCGACTTTGTGTGGGGGTTGCCCGAGCGTCTGGACGCCCCGGTTGCCCAGGGCGGCACGAATTTCTCCGGCGGCCAGCGTCAGCGCCTGGCCATCGCCCGTGCCCTCATGAAGCACGCGGACCTCTATATCTTCGATGACAGTTTCTCCGCCCTCGACTTCAAGACCGATGCGGCTCTGCGCCGCGCCCTCAAGCCCGAGACGCGCAACGCCGCCGTGCTCATCATCGCCCAGCGCATCAACACCATCTTGCATGCCGACCAGATCGTCGTGCTCAAGGATGGCCGCATTGTGGGCAAGGGCACGCACGAGGAGCTCATGGAGGGCTGCGAGGTGTATCGCGAGATCGCGGAGAGTCAGATGAAGGGAGGCGAGTAGCATGGCGTGGGATAAGAAGAAGCGCGACGACGGCTCCGACGAGCTGTTCTCCGAGAACGCCCGCATCGAGCGAGAGCGCAAGCAGGGCGCCATTGACGACGCGCAGGCCATGGCCGATGCCTCCGGCACGCCCGAGGAGGAGCTCGAGGTCCCCAAAGACACCTGGGGGACGGTGCGCCGTCTGTGGCACGCCGCGGCGGGCGAGCGCTGGCGCTTCGGCGTGGTGATCGCCGCCATCCTCGTGTACACGGGCTTCCATGTTGCCGCGCCGGCGTACAGCGCGCGCGTGATCGACGTGCTGTGGGCCAATATCCAGGCCGCTTTTGCCGAGGGCCGCGCCTTCACGGTGGGCTGGGAGACCGGCGGCCGCGAGCTCGCCATCTACTTCGGCATTTGGACGGGCGCCTGCGCTCTGTACTCCGTGCAGTGCTTCGTCATGGCGGGCTTTGCCGAGAAGCTCAACCTTTCGCTGCGCCGGAGCATCGCCGAGAAGCTCAGCCGCCTGCCGCTGAAGTTCTACGACGGCCACAAGCCCGGTGAGGTGGTGAGCCGTGCCACGAACGACCTGGACAAGATGTCCGAGGTGCTGCAGACCGGTCTGCTCAAGCTCATGAGCGCGGTGGGCACGATCATCGGCGCGCTCTACATGATGCTTCGCTACAGTGTGCTGCTCACGGCGATCTTCTTGGTGTTCGCCTTTGTGTCGACCCTCATCACCAAGGGCGTGTCCAAGTGGACGCTCAAGCTCGCCGCCGAGCGTCAGCGTTATGTGGGCGAGCTCACCGCGACGGTGGAGGAGGCCTACTCGGGGCGCCTCATCATCAAGAGCTTCAATCGCGAGGGTTCGAGCTCGCAGAGGGTGCACGAGCTGTCTGACAAGCTCGCTCGCGCCAGCCGCCGCGCGGACTTTGCCACCAATGCCATCAGCCCGCTGATCCGCTTCATCATCCGCCTGGCCCAGGTGCTGATCGCCGTGGTGGCGGGTGGCATGCTCGTGGGCGGCCAGATCACCATCGGCGTGTTCCAGGCGTTCTTCCAGTACATCCACCAGGCTTCCGAGCCGCTCACGCAGCTGTCCTTCACCATCAACACGCTGCAGAACGCGCTTGCCAGTGTCGAGCGCGTGTTCGACATTCTCGACGAGGAGGAAATCGAGCCCGACCCGCTGTCCGAGGCTGCCGCGAAGCTTCCCACCGCCGTGGAAGGCCGCGTTGACTTTAACCGCGTGCGCTTTGGATACAATCCGGAAAAGCCGCTTATGCGCGACGTGACGTTCCATGTGAAACCCGGGCAGAAGGTCGCCATCGTGGGTGCCACCGGCGCCGGCAAGACCACGCTCATCAACCTGCTTATGCGTTTTTACGAAATCGGCGGGGGCTCGATCGAGCTCGACGGCGTGGACACCCATGCGATGGCTCGCCCGGACCTGCGCGGGAACTTTGGCATGGTGCTGCAGGATGCATGGCTGTTCGACGGGACGATCGCCGAGAACATTGCCTATGGCCGCCCCGATGCCACTCGCGAGGAAATCGTGCGTGCGGCCGAGATGGCGCATGTGGACCACTTCGTCCGCACGATGCCGCAGGGCTACGACACACATATCGAAAACGATGCTGAGACCATTAGCCAGGGCCAGCGTCAGCTGCTCACCATCGCGCGCGTGATTCTGTGCGACCCTGCAATCCTCATTTTGGACGAGGCGACGTCGAGCGTTGATACACGCACGGAGCGCGACATCGTGCAGGCGATGGAGACGCTCATGCACGGGCGCACCAGCTTTGTGATCGCGCATCGTCTGAGTACCATCGTGGACGCCGATCTGATCTTGCATATGCGCGCCGGCACCATTATCGAGCAGGGCACCCATGAGGAGCTGCTCGCGGAGAACGGTCCCTACGCCGATCTCTACCGGAGCCAGTTCGCCTAGGTCTCCCTGCCCATGTCTCAATTGGGGACAGGCACAAATTGAGACATTCGGCGCGTCGCAGGTCGCGCGGACACGCTTATAGAGACGTCTCAATATGTGCCTGTCCCCAATTGAGACGCGGCTACGCAACAGGTGTCGTTCAAGGCCCCCGGGATACCGTTCGCCGAGTGGTATCCCGGGGGTCTTTGTATGCGTTGCGTAATGAAACGGTTTGCGAATATATGCATGAGCATGGATATCTAGCTGCGGAAATAAGGATTCTGTTAACAACGAAAAGAAATAAAAGACCCATCTAGCTGCGGATATGCACTATTTCCGCAGTTCGACGAAGGGTTGTTTAACGCAGACGAGCGGCATACTATTACATATGTTGTGTTCAAAACGTGTAGCAACAGAGGAGGTTGTGTGATGGTAAGTATCGTTTTGGCAAGCCACGGTGACTTGGCAGAGGGTCTAAAGATGACCGGTTCGATGGTCTTCGGCGATCAGCCCAACGTCGCCACGGTTTCCCTCATGCCGAGCATGGGTCCGGACGACTTCCGCCAGAAGGTGGAAGAGGCGGTCGCTTCCTTCGACGATCCCGAGGACGTCTTGTTCCTCGTCGATCTGTGGGGCGGCACCCCCTTCAACCAGATCAGCGGTCTGTTCGACGCCCATCCCAGCTGGGCGATCCTGACTGGCGTGAACCTGCCGATGCTCGTCGAGGTGTACACCGCTCGCTTCGACGCATCCAAGACGGCCCACGATATCGCCAAGCACGTCATTTCCGAGGCCCGCGCCGGCGTTCGCGTCAAGCCCGAGTCTCTCGAGCCTGTGGAGGCCAAGCCCGCGGCAGTCGCGGCGCCGGCCGCCCATCAGGGTGCCATCCCCGAGGGCACGGTCCTCGGCGACGGCCATATCAAGTTCGTGCTCGCCCGTGTCGATACCCGTCTGCTCCACGGTCAGGTGGCAACCACGTGGACCAAGATGACCAGCCCCGATCGCATCATCGTCGTGTCCGACGCCGTCTCCCACGATGACCTGCGCAAGTCCATGATCATGGAGGCCGCGCCTCCCGGAGTTAAGGCCCACGTCGTCCCGGTCCAGAAGATGATCGAGGTCGCCAAGGACCCGCGTTTCGGCGCCACCAAGGCCATGCTCCTGTTCGAGACCCCGCAGGACCTGCTCCGTGCGGTCGAGGGCGGCGTGGACATCAAGGAGGTCAACCTCGGCTCGATGGCCCACTCCGTGGGCAAGGTCGTCGTGACCAACGCCATCGCCATGGATAACGACGATGTCGAGACGCTCGAGAAGCTCGCCGCCCGCGGCATCACCTTCGATATCCGCAAGGTCCCGGCCGATTCCGCCGAGTCCTTCGACGCGATGATCAAGAAGGCCAAGTCCGAGCTGGCCGCCCAGTAAAGGAGGGAATATGTCAGCACTTTCGATCGTTTTGATCGCCATCATCGCACTGCTGGCCGGTATGGAGGGTATTCTGGACGAGTTCCAGTTCCACCAGCCGCTCGTGGCCTGCACGCTCATCGGTCTCGTGTCCGGCCACCTGCAGGAGGGCGTCATGCTCGGCGGCTCCTTGCAGATGATCGCCCTCGGTTGGGCGAACGTCGGCGCCGCCGTCGCGCCCGATGCGGCCCTGGCCTCCGTTGCGTCCGCCATCATCATGGTGCTTGCGCTCGACGGTGGTACGGCCGACTCCCAGACCGCCATCACCACCTCCATCGCTCTCGCCGTGCCGCTGTCCGTGGCTGGCCTGTTCCTGACGATGATTTGCCGCACGCTCGCCATCCCCATAGTTCACGCCATGGATGCCGCCGCCGAGAAGGGCGACTTCAAGGGCATTGAGATGTGGCAGATCCTGGCCATCCTCATGCAGGGTGCCCGCATCGCTATCCCGGCTGTGGCCCTGTGCTTCGTCTCGCCCGAGATTGTGACTAACGCGCTCAACATGATGCCCGCATGGCTGTCCGGCGGCATGGCCGTCGGCGGTGGCATGGTCGCTGCCGTCGGTTACGCCATGGTCATCAACATGATGGCGACCAAGGAGGTCTGGCCGTTCTTCGCGCTCGGCTTCGTCTTCGCCGCTATCAATCAGCTCACGCTCATCGCCCTCGGCGTCATCGGCGTGTCCCTCGCCCTGCTGTACCTCGGCCTCAAGGACCTGGCCAAGAACAGCGGCGGCTCTGCCGGTACCGGCGATCCGCTCGGCGACATCCTGAACGATTACGAGTAAGGAAGGGAGGACGTACATCATGGCAGAGAACAAGGTTCAGCTTTCCAAGTCCGACCGCATGTCGGTGTGCATGCGTCATCAGTTCCTGCAGGGCTCGTGGAACTACGAGCGCATGCAGAACGGCGGCTGGTGCTTCGCTATGATCCCCGCGATCAAGAAGCTCTACTCCAACAAGGAGGACCAGATTGCGGCGCTCAAGCGTCACATGGAGTTCTACAACACGCATCCGTACGTGTCCGCTCCCGTCATCGGCGTCACCCTCGCTCTTGAGGAGGACCGCGCCAACGGCGCTCAGGTCGAGGACGCTGCGATCCAGGGCGTGAAGGTCGGTATGATGGGCCCGCTGGCCGGTGTCGGCGACCCCGTCTTCTGGTTCACCCTTCGCCCGATCCTCGGCGCGCTCGGCGCTTCCCTGGCCCTCGGTGGCTCCATCATGGGTCCGCTGCTGTTCTTCTTCGCGTGGAACATCATCCGCATCGCGTTCCTTTGGTACACCCAGGAGTTCGGCTACAAGGTTGGCACCTCCATCACCAAGGACCTCTCTGGCGGTCTGATGGGCAAGATCACCGAGGGTGCCTCCATTCTGGGCATGTTCATCATCGGCGCGCTCGTGCAGCGCTGGGTGAGCATCTCCTTCACCCCGGTCGTCTCCACGGTTCAGCAGTCCCCCGGCGCCTACATCGATTGGGCGAGCCTGCCCGCGGGTGCTGAGGGCATCCATCAGGCCCTGAGCCAGTACGCAGCGCTCGGTCCCACCGGCCTCGAGGTCGCCAAGGTGACCACGCTCCAGGCCAATCTCGACCAGCTGATTCCCGGCCTTGCCGCCGTGGGCCTCACGCTCCTGTGCTGCAAGCTGCTCAAGAAGAAGGTCTCCCCGATCGTCATCATCATCGCCCTGTTCGCCGTGGGTATCGTTGCCCGCCTGCTCGGCATCATGTAAGACGCTTCGGTATCAAGCGCACTCAGGCGCTTGAGCCTCGAGCCGCGCCGCTGCCATGGTTCGCCATTCGCAGCGGCGCGGCTTTTCCGTACTTGCGGGCGTTCCCGCCGCAGTCGTATAGTTCTTCAAGACCGCCTGGCGGGATTTCGACACACGCGCGTTTCCGGCTGAACATGCAGGGAAACGCTTGAGGAGGATGCAGGGATGGCGCAATCGCAGAACAGCTCGGTCTACTACACGGAGAAGGCCACGTCGTTTCATGGGATGTCGACCTATGGTTCGGTGATGCTCGGCAACAACGCCTTCGAGTTCTATAACGAGAGAAACCCCGAGGACTTCATCCAGATCCCCTGGTCCGAGATCGATCACGTGGCGGCGTCGGTGCTGTTCGGCGGTAAGAAGATCTCGCGCTTCGCGATCTTCGTGAAGGGGAGCGAAAGCGGGTTCTCGTTCTCCACGAGGGACAATAAGGCTACGCTGCGTGCTATGCGCGAGCATGTGCCCGAAGACAAACTTTTGCGCTCTCTGAGCTTCTTTGACGTGATCAAACGCGGCGTGCTGTCACTGTTCCGCAAAAACCGCTAAAATATCCTATGCGCGCTTTCGGATGCGTCGATGGGCTTTTTCGTCGAGCATGTTCCGGCCGCGCAACCATGGCAATGCCTCCGTAGCTCAGGGGATAGAGCACCGCTCTCCTAAAGCGGGTGTCGTACGTTCGAATCGTATCGGGGGCACCATTGCAACTAAAAAGGCCGCCACGCGCTCGTTCGCGTGGCGGCCTTTTCTCGTTATCCGCTAGTCCTCGGTGTTGGCGTCGGTTCGCGCCTGCGTAGTGAGGGTGATCGTGGCGCCCTTGTCCAGCGATCCGGAGGCAGACTGGCTCACGATGATGCCGTCAGCCGGGCCGTTCACCACGACCTTGAAGCCGAGCGACTCGAGCTGCGGCTTGGCGTGGGAGGCGGAGTCGTTCACAAAGTTAGGTGCGTTGACCTTGGCGACCGGCTCGGGACCCTGGGACAGCACGATCTTGATGGTGGTGCCGGGCTTGACGCTGCCGCCGGGCTCGTAGCTAATCACAGAGCCGGCCGGGACGGTGGCGCTGTAGTCGGAGCTGAAGGTGTAGCTGAGCTTATCGCCGAGCGCCTCGATGGCCTGCTCCTTGGTCTTGCCGGTGAGGTTGGGCACGTCGATGGTGTCGGGGCCGGTGGACACCCAGTACTCGATGACGGTGCCCTCCTCAACAACCTCGCCGGTGTTTTTGCCCTGCTTGAAGACGGTGCCGGCCTCGGCCTCGTTGGACTCCTCGTGCGCCTGGCCCTTGAGGTTGGCGGCGGTGAGCAGAGCCTCGGCCTCATCGGCGGTCTTGCCGGTGATGTTGGGGACTTCGGTCTCCTTGACGGGAAAGGGGCCCTTGGAGAGCGTCAGCGTGACCGTGGAGCCCTCGGGCGCCTCCTTGTTGCCATCGGGCGTCTGGTCGACGACGTGGCCCTCTTCAACCTCATCGTCATTCACGGCCTTGCCGTACTCGACGTTGAAGCCGGCGTTCTTGAGCGCGTCCTCGGCCTCTTCCTGCGTGTAGTCGATGACGTTGGGAACGATGACCATCTCACCGGAACCGCCGAACAGGTTGCTGGCAAAGAAGACGGCAGCGGCGATGACGGCGATCGCCCCGATCACGATCGCGGCGATTTTGGCGCCGTTGCCCTTCTTGGGCTCCTCGTAGCCGTTCTGGCCGCGCGAGGACGCGGGCGCGGCGGCGCGAGGGCCGGCGGCGGTGGAGCCGGGGCCAGCAGCGCCTGCGGGGCGCACCATGGCCTGGGTGGCGTCGCTCATCACACGGGTCTCGGCACCGCCGACGCCCATGGGGGCGGCAATCACGCGCGTGGGCTCTGCCACGTCGACCGCTCGACCGGTGGCATAGGCGTTGAGCACCTGGCGCAGCTCGTCGGCGGTCTGGAAGCGGTTGGCGGGGTCCTTCTCCATGCACTTGAGGATGATGCGCTCGAGTGCCGGGTCGACGCCGGGGTTCACCTGGCTCGGCGGGATGGGCAGTTCGTTGACCTGCTTGAGAGCCACGGAGATGGCATCGTCGCCATCGAAGGGCACTCGGCCGGTGGCGCACTCGTACATGACCACGCCGAGGGAATAAATATCGCTCGTGGCGCCCAGCTCCTGGCCGCGGGTTTGCTCTGGAGAGACGTAGTGGGCGGTGCCCAGGACGTTGTTGTCCTGCGTGAGATGGCTGTTCTTGGCGCGCGCGATGCCGAAGTCCATCACCTTGATGTTGCCGTCGGGCAGCACCATGATGTTTTGCGGCTTGATGTCGCGGTGGATGATCTCGTGCTTGTGTGCAACGGAGAGGGCGCCGCAGATCTGAGAGCCGATCTGGGCGACCTTCTTGGGATCGAGGGCGCCGTGGCTGCGCACGCCGCTCTTGAGGTCGGTGCCGCGCAGGTACTCCATGACGATGTAGTACGTGTCGCCGTCCTTGCCCCAGTCGTACACGCCCACGATGTAGGGGCTCTGCAGACCGGCTGCGGCCTGCGCCTCCTGCTTGAAGCGAGCGGCGAAGGTGGCGTCCCCGGCGTACTGGGGCAGCATGATCTTCACGGCAACGGTGCGGTCGAGCACCTGGTCCTGCGCGCGATACACGCTGGCCATACCGCCGTTTCCGACCTTATCCTTGAGCAGGTACCTTCCTCCAAGTACGCGCTGTCCGTCTGGCATGTCTTTAACTCCTCATCAATCTATCCGCCGTGGGCGGAAGTGTTACCTCGTACCGGTGAATTGCTACAGCCCCTGTGTCGCGAGCGCCGCGCGCAAGACCTGTCCGCCTACGGCCGCCGCGCTTTCCTCGCCCTTCGCGTTCTGCTCGATCACGACGGCGATTGCCACGGTGGGGGTGTCGTAGGGGGCAAATCCAACGAACGTGGAGTTCGCGTTGGCGTTGTTGGTCTCGGCCGTGCCGGTCTTGCCGGCCACCTTCACGCCCGCGATCGCCGCGGCCGAGCCGGTGCCGTTTTGGACGACGTCGAGCATGGCCTGTTTGACCTGGGCGGCGGTCCCGCTGCTCACGGCCTGGCCGAGGGAACGGCCACGCGTGGTCTTGAGGACCGTGCCGTCGGGGGCGAGGATCTGCGAGACCACGTAGGGGTTCATGGCGATGCCGTTGTTGGCGATCGTGGCGGCCATGAGCGCGTTTTGCATCACAGTGGCCTGCGGGCCGGGCGTGTGGCCCTGGCCGACGGGCTGGCCGGCGCCCGCCCAGGCGAGCTCCCACTCGGTCATCTCCTCGGGGTTGGGCATGACGGATGCGGCGGTGGTGAAGTCCAGGCCGAGCTGCTGTCCGTAGCCGAAGGCGCGCGCCGTGGCCACGAGCTTCTCGGCGCCCAGGCCGTCGGCCACCTGGCCAAAGACCGTGTTGGACGAGAGTGCGAAGGCCTTGGCCAGCGAAATCTTGCCGTGACCGCGCTCGCCGATGCTCACAACGTCCGCACCGCCGATTTCCATGCGCCCCGGGCTGTCGTAGGTGGTGTCGAGCGTGGCCAGGCCATTCTCGAGCGCCGAGGCGAGTGTGAGCACCTTGAAGGTGGAGCCCGGCGTGTAGAGCGCGAGGGTTGCACGGTCGTACATGGAGGTGTCCGCACCGCCGCTGGCGTTGGCGGCCTCGATCGCCGCTTGGATGTTCGTGTTGTCGAACGTGGGGGCGCTGGCCCAGGCGAGCACGGCGCCGTTGCGCGGGTCGAGGGCGACGATGGCGCCCACGCGGCCGGCGAGGGCCTGCTCGGCTGCACGCTGGATGCGCGAGTCGATGGTGAGCTGGACCGAGTTGCCCGGCTCGCTGATGCCGGCGAGCGAGTTGAGGGCGTTTTGCCAGCTTGAGTAATCCTTGGATCCCGTGAGCGTGTCGTTTTGCGTGTTCTCGATGCCCATGGTGCCGTATTGCTGAGAGTAGTAGCCCACCACGTGCGCGGCGAGGTTGCCGTTGGGGTAGGAGCGCGCGTACGTGCCGTCGGCCTGCTGGATGGACTCGGCGAGCGTCAGGCCATCCGCGGTGATGATCGAGCCGCGCTTGATGAAGCGCGCCTTGTTGATGGTGTGGTTGTTGCTCGGCATATCCTGATACTCGGACGCCTTGATCACCTGAATATAGGTGATGTTGCCGATGAGCACGGCGAACAGCGCGGTGAACAGGAACACGGTGCGGGTCAGGCGGTTGGCGAGCGCCACGCGGCCGAGCAGGCCGCTCTCGGGCGTGTCGAGGGCGGGGCGGCGCATGTGGGAACCGCGCACGGTGGTGCGGTAGCCGGCGGTGGCCAAGTCGGTGCTCGTGTTGGCGATCTCGGTCGAGCGGCCGGTTGCCTCGTCACCGGCGCGCAGCAGCAGGGCGACGATCACGAAGCTCGCGAGCAGGGAGGAGCCGCCCTGGCTCATGAAGGGCAAGGTCACGCCGGTGAGCGGGATGAGCTTGGTCACGCCGCCCACGATGGTGAAGGCCTGGAAGGAGATGGCCGCGGTGAGGCCGGCGGCGGAGAAGGCCGCCAGGTCGGATTTGGCACGCGCGGCGGTGGTGAGGCCGCGGACCGCGAACAGCATGAACAGCAGCAGCACGGCGGAGCCACCGAGCAGCCCCATTTCCTCGCCGATCGCGGCGAAGATCATGTCGGAGGCCACGACGGGGATGATGTCGGCCATGCCCTTGCCAATGCCGACGCCCGCGAGACCGCCGTCTGCCAGGGAGAACAGCGACTGGACGATCTGGTAGCCGAGGTTCTGCGCGTCGGAGAACGGGTCGAGCCAGATGGCCACGCGGACCTGCACGTGGCTCATGATCTGGTACATGCCGAATGCGCCGATGGCGAGCAGCGCAAGGCCGATGATCACGTAGGACACGCGGCCCGTGGCCACGTAGAGCATGATCAAGAAGATGGTGTAGAACAAAAGCGCGCTGCCCAGGTCGCGTTCGAACGCGACGACGAGCAGACAGACGCCCCACACGATGAACAGCGGGTAGAGCAGGCGCAGGCGCGGGAATTTGATGCCGAGCACGGTGCGGTTGGAGATGGACAGCAGCTCGCGGTTCTCGGCCAGGTAGCCGGCGAGGAACAAGACGATGAGGACCTTGGCGAACTCACCGGGCTGGAACTGGAAGCCGCCGATCTTGATCCACAGCTTGGAGCCATAGATCTCGGTGCCGATGAACATGGGCAGCACGAGCAAGATGATGCCGGCGATGCCCAGGACGTATTTGTAGCGTTTGATGACCTCGAGGTTCTTCACCACGGCGAGCGTGCCCACCATGAGGGCCACGCCCAGGAACAGGAAAATCACCTGGCCCAGCGAGGCGTCAGGCTGCAGGCGCGTGACGAAGGTGATGCCGATGCCCGAGAGCGTGAACACGACGGGCAGGATCGCCGGGTCGGCGCCGGGCGCGAAGATGCGCACGCCGATATGGGCCGCGGCGAATGCGGCGAACAGCCCCAGCGGGACGGCCAGCGTCTGGAAGGAGAGCGCGGTGCCCGTGGTGACCACGTACATGGCGTAGAGCAGCGTGACGGGGAACGCGGCGGCTATGAGCAGGAGCAGTTCGGTCGTGCGGCGACTCATTTACGCGGCACCTCCCTCGGTCGTGGTTGAAGGTGAAATGGCATCGGCGGGCGATTCGCTCGGGGACGTTCCGCCTGCCAGGGCGTCTGCGGGGCTTGTGCCCGGCGCCTCCGTGGACCCGGTGAGATCCTGTTGGATGGCGCGCGCGTCCTCGATGAGTTTGGTCTGCGTCTCGTCGATCTGCGCTCGGTAGTTCTCCACCGCGTCTTGCGCGTCCTTGAGGTTCTTCTGCGGGATGCCCTCGCGCAGGCGGTTTTGAGTGTCCTCGGGGAGGTACTTGAGCTGGATGGAGGTCTCATCCTCGAGCCAGTTGAGCTTGAGTCCGAGGAGTGAGTCGGGAATGCCGGTGTAGATGGCGACCGCATCGTCCTTCACACCCAGGTAGACGGACTTGCGGATGGAGATGAACGAGGCCACACCGGCCACGATGAGCGCGATGAGCAGGCCAACGATGGCGAAGAACAGCGTGCGCTTGTGCTTGCGGGCGACCTCCCGAACGCGGCCGTCGTCGGTGATGTCGACCACCACGACGGTGACGTTGTCTCCGCCGCCTGCGGCGAGCGCGGCGTCGACCAAGTTGTCCGTGCAGATCTGCGCGGTGGAGCTCTGCTGGGCGATGCGCTCGATCTCGCCGTCTGGGACCATGCCCGACATGCCATCGGAGCACAGGATGAGGCGGTCGCCCTCCTCGACGTTCAGGGTGAAATGGTCGGCGTACATCGCCGGGTCGGAGCCCAGGGCTCGCGTGATGACGGATCGGTTGGGGTGCGTGCGAGCCTCGTCGGCGGTGATCTCGCCGGCATCGACGAGCTCCTCGACGTAGGAGTGGTCGCGCGTGACGCGGATGAGGGTGCCCTCGTGCAGCAGGTAGGCGCGCGAGTCGCCCACGTGCGCGATGGCGAGGGTGGTGCCCTCGATGTAGGCGGCGGTGGCGGTGCAGCCCATGCCGGGTCTGCCCACGCCGTTCACGGCCGCCTCGATGATGGCCGCGTTGGCCGCCTCGATGGAGGCGGCGAGCTGTGCGGCATCGGCCGACTTGGGGCCGGTCTTGGCGATGGTCTCGACGGCGATCGCGCTGGCAACCTCACCGGCGGCGTGGCCGCCCATGCCGTCGCACACGCAGAACAGCGGCGAGGCGGCGAGATAGGAGTCCTCGTTGTGGCTGCGCACGCAGCCCACGTCAGAGCGGGCGCCCCACATGAGCGTGGAGGACGTGCCGGCGTCGAAGGTGGCGTCGGTGTCGATCAGGTCGTCGGTGATGGGCTCGAAGTCCATGGTCGAGCCGGGATCGTTGAGTTTGGCCTCCACGGCCTGGAGGTCGATTTCGGCCGTGTCCTCAGGCGAGACGGGTGCGGTTGGATCGGGGATCGACTGGATGGGAATCTCGGGCTCGGGCTCGAAGGAGCCGGGGGCGGCATGCGCCGGAGCGGGCGCGGGCGCGGGGGCGGCTTCGACCGAGATGGGGGGCGCTGCATGCGCCGGGGCCGTATGGGCGGGCGGCATGGGGGCCGGCTTGTCGTAATCGGGCGCGCAGGGATCCGGGGCACCCGATGCCGGAATAGCAGAGGCCGGGGCCACAGGGGCCGCCGGTCGAGCGTGCTGGGCTTGTGATTCGTACCCGGTGGTGCGCAGGTCGTCCTGCTCGGGTGTCATCGACGGTTCACCTTCATGACCACGTCGCCGATCTGGACCTCATCGCCTTCGCGAAGGGTCGCAGGCTCCTGCAGCGCGCGGCCGTTGACGAGGGTGCCGTTGAGCGAGTTGAGGTCCTCAATCACGAGCGCGGGACCCTGGAGGGAGAAGCGCGCGTGGCTCGCGGAGACGAAGGGCTCGTTCACGCAGATATCGGAGGACGGGGAGCGGCCCACGATGACCGGCCCCAGGATGTCCATGTGGATGCCGCGAATACCGCGCGGTCCCTTATCGACATCGATCGTCCAGATCGCGGAGTCGCGGCGCTGGCCGCGCACCAGCCCCACGCCCGTCTTCATGACGGCGAACAGGAAGATGTAGAGCAGTGCGACGAGGACGATGCGCCCGGCGAACAGGATGATGTCGATCACAGGCTAACCCCTAAACTCGAAGGTGCTCAGACCGAAGGTCAGCACGTCGCCGTTGCGCAGGGGGCAACGGGTGATGCGGCGGTTGTTGACCATGGTGCCATTGGTGGAATTGAGGTCCTCGATGGACCAGTCGCTGCCGGTGAAGGTCAGCTCGGCGTGGCGGCGGCTCACGTTGGGGTCGCGCAGGACGACGTCGGCCACGGAGCGCTCACGGCCAACGGTGGCGCGGGCGGAGGTGAGCTCATAGGTGTCGCCGGTCACGACGTCGACGAGTTGGGCGAGCGGACGGGCGGGGGCAGCGGGCTTTGCGGGCGCCATATGGGCTGCGCCAGCGGCGGCGATGCCCGCGCCGGTCGCGGCGGCGGCACCGCCCATGCCGGCGAGCTGCTCGCGCGTCATGGTCTGCGGGACGGGGATGGGCGTCGGTGCGGGCGCAAAGGGGTCGGCGACCTCGGCGGCACCGGCGACCTGCGCGGATGCGGGGCTGAACGCGGCGTCGAGCGCGGGATTCGCCACCGGCACGGCGCCGGCGGCGGAAGAGGGCACGGAGGCGGGCATGGGCGCCGGGGTGGGCGTGGCCTTGCCGGACGCGCCCTTGAGATAGGCGCGCTCCTCCTCGTACAGACGGGCGAGGGTGGGGGCGTCGACGTTCTCGGCGAACACGGAGAACTTACCCGGCTTGAGCGACGGGTCGATCATGAAGCGGACGAGCGGGGTGCCCACGAAGCGGTAGCGCTTCTTCTCGGCCTGGGCGCGCACGAACTCGGTGACCTCGCTGGCGAGCTGAGAGTAATAGGGCGCCAGGAGCTGATCGTCATCGGCGGCGATGAGCACGGTGTAGAGGGCGGGGGCGGTGTTGACGCCGTTGATGACCAGGGTCTGGTCCTCCATCTCGCGGGCCGCCTGCTTGGCGAGCTTCTTGAAGGAGAAGGGCGCCTGCGCCGCGCCGAAGATCCCAGCGACGCGGTCTTCAAATATGTTCAGGAAGTTCACGAACGATCACCTTCCGAAAAATCTCGCTTATAACCGAGAGCAAATATGCATAGCCAAACAAGTATAGAGGATAGGCCGCCCAGGCCCAGGGCCACGGCCGCGTCGGCGGGGGGCACCGCGCTAATTTCCATAGGGTGCGCAAGATAGCGGCATGCGACCGCGCACAACGGGATGAGCAGGTAGAGGACGGTGAGCGGGTATGCGGAACGTCCCTCCTGGCGGTTTACCCATGTCCGCGTCAGCGCCCAGGAGGTCCCGGCGGCGATGAGGGCGGCGCCCGCTGCGGGGACGAGAAACGCCGGGGTTGCGAGCGCCATGAGGGCGTCGAGCGAACCCAGGGTCCCGGCCCGCAGGTGCGAGGCCACGAGGAGTTGCGCGAAGGCGGCGCCGGCGCCGGAGGCGGCGGCAGCCACGCTCGGGGTGAGGAAAAAGCCTCCGATCGCGGCGGATGCGGGTGCGAGGATCATGGCGTCATCGGCGGCCAGGCCGAGGGCGGCGCAGGTCACGAGAACGGTCGACGCGGCCGGATGCAGGCGGCCCCATACGAACCACCAGGCGGCCATGAGACAGAAGGCCAAAACGGCCAGCGGCAACACCTCGAACAGGGGCGTCGAGTTGACGATGAGCATGAGCCAACCGGCAAGGACGAGGGCGGACCCGATTTGCGGCGCGATGCCCGCTCCCACGCCGATGCCCGCCGCGGTGATGGCGCGGACCGCCGCTCCGCCTACCTGCAGGTCTCCCAAAAGCGCCCACGATACGGCTGCGACCGCGACGCCTGTGACGGCACCGAGCGCATATTCGCGTGCACGGGGGAAGCGGCTGCCCAGATATCCCTTGTCCGGGTCGAGCTCCCATACGCGCTCGGCGCGGCCGTCGGCCGGGTCGAGCGCGTCTTCGGTATCGTCGGAGGTGAGGCGAGCGATGATCCGAGCGAGGCTTTTGCGGCCTTCGCGCGGATTGCCCAGGCGGGCCAGGAAGGCGTCTCCGAATTCCGCCACGCTCGGCATGCGGTCGTATGGGCTGGGGGAGAGCGCATCGAGCAGGGCCTGCTCGGCGGCCTCCGGGATATCGGGCAGTAGGTCGCTTGGGTAGAGGACCCCGCGGATGATGCGGTCGAGGGAGTCGGCGGGGGTGCCGGCGCGGAAGGGCGCCGTGGCGCAAAGGGACTCGTAGAGGACCGCGGCCAAGGCGAAGATGTCGCTGCGCTCGTCAACCTGCTCGCCGTTGAGCTGCTCGGGAGGCATATAACCGATGGTGCCGCCTCGCGCACCGCCAAAGCCCGCGGCGCTGGCGAGCATGGCCATGCCGAAGTCGGCCAGCTTGACGTGGCCGTTGCGGTCGATCAGGACGTTGGCGGGTTTGATGTCGAGATGGAGCACGCCGTTCTCATGTGCGAAGGACAGGGCCTGGACCAGGGCGTCGGCGATGCAGGCCGCCTCGTCGTAGGTGAGGGAGTGACCCTCGACCTGTTGGAGGAACTCCTCGAGCGTCATGCCGTCCACGTATTCCATGACCAGGTAGGCATGGGCGCTGTCGTAGGTGAAGTCGATGACCTGCACGATATTGGGGTGCTGCAGCATGCTGGCCGTGCGAGCCTCGGCGAGCGCGGCGGCGGTGGTTTCGAGCGGGGTTCGTGCATCGGGCGATGCGAGGGGCATGCGCTTGATGGCCACGCGTCGCTGCAGGCGGGAGTCGAGGCAGATCTCGACGCTGCCAAAGCCGCCCGCGGCGCGCGTCTCGAGCGGCCGATAGCGCTTGAGCAGGGACGACGCTGCCGAGCCGGCGGCGGGCGGCGGAGCGATGGGGGATCGGCTCCCGTGCGGGGCCCAGGATGCAAATGGGCCGGGCCCGGCTGGCTGCGCGGGGTCGGGCGCGGCGGCGGGGCCATTGGTGGATGCGGGTCGGCGCCACATGGAGCGCGATGCCAGGCGCGGGCCGCTCGCGAGATTGGATTGCGAGGGCATTTCCCGCTGTTGCGGGTCGGGTATGTTGAAGGGGAAGATCGGCATGGCCATCCTCGTGCGTTTAAAGTTCGTTTCCGGCCGAAGCCAAGTGCAGTTTGGGCCCATTTTACCACGGTGGCCGTGTGCGCCGTTTTCATCGACCGTCGTCGGTGCGCATCCGTGCGGGTTGGAGTGGCGGACGTGGGGCCGCGCGAGACGCTATGATGGTGGCACGATTATTCACGCGCGCGATGAAGGGTGTGCGACGAAGGCGGTGAAGGGGCATATGGATGATTCCGGGCGACTTGCGAACAGCGCCGAGGGTCTCGGGTGCGATTCCGGGCGACTTGCGAGCGGCTCGAGCGGTGCCGGGCGCCCCATGGACGATTCCGAGCGACTCGCGGCATACGATGCGTTCGCACGGGGCATTCGTGCGGAGCTCGCCGAGGTCGGCGCGCGCATGGACGTTCTGCGCACCGAGAACAAGGTCAAGACGGCGACGTATCGCCAACTGTTCGCCACGCGCATGACCCTGAAGGACATCGACCGCCGTCTGGTCGAGCGCGGATTGTAGGAGGAATTCCCCATGGAGTCGCTCTATAGGAAGTACCGCCCGCTCACGTTCGAGAGCGTCGTGGGCCAGCAGCATATCGTCTCAACGTTGGAGCACGCGGTGGCCGAGGGCCGCCTGAGTCATGCGTACCTGTTCTGCGGCCCGCGCGGTACGGGCAAGACCACCATGGCGCGCATCCTCGCCAAGGCACTGCTGTGCGAGAAGGCCGAGGGCGCCCGCGCGGCAGGTGCGACCGGCTGCAACCCCGACGGTACCTGCCCGGAGTGCACGGCGATCGCCGAGGGTACTCATCCGGACGTTTACGAGCTCGACGCCGCGTCTCGCACGGGCGTGGACAATGTGCGCGAGGAGATCATCAACTCGGTGAGCTTCGCCCCGGTGCGCGGCGCCTACAAGGTCTACATCATCGACGAGGTCCACATGCTCACGACGCAGGCGTTCAACGCGCTGCTCAAGACGCTCGAGGAGCCGCCGAGTCACGTCATCTTCGTCCTGTGCACCACCGATCCGCAAAAGATCCTGGAGACGATCCTGTCGCGCTGCCAGCGCTTCGACTTCCACCGCATTTCGAACGACGACATCATCGGTCGTCTGCGCTACATCTGCGAGCAGGAGGGCTTCGCCTTCGATGAGGAGGCGCTCGAGGTCGTGGCGCGCCATGCCCGCGGCGGCATGCGCGACGCCCTATCCACGTTGGAGCAGCTCTCGGTCTTCGGCGACGGCTCGGTGCGCATCGACGACGCACGCGCCCTGCTGGGCGAGGTGGCATCCACGGTGCTGTCCGAGTTTGCCTGCAAGATGGCGGTGCGCGACACCGTGGGCCTGTTCGGCCTCATTCGGGCTCAGGTTGACGAGGGCAATGACCTGCAGGAGCTCACGCGCGACCTGATCGCGCACATCCGCGACGTATACACGGCCGCGATCGCGGGCCCTCGCGCCGAGCTATTCGATGGGACGCCCGAGGAGGTGGCCGCGCTCGTCGAGGAGGCTCGCCTGTTCGAGGGGGCCGACCGTCTTTCTCGCGCGCTGACTGTGCTGGATGACGCCGCGCTGGAGATGCGCAACGCAACCGATCCGCGCCTGGTGCTCGAGATTGCTTGCACGCGTCTGGCCCGCCCCGAATCCGACTTGACGCTCGAAGCGCTCGCCGAGCGTATCGCCCGCCTCGAGGCCCAGATCGCCTCTGGCGTGCCGAGTGCGCCGATGTCGGCCGAGCAACTCGCGTCGGCAACGCGGCCGAAGGCCGCGCCTGCGCCCCAGGAGGTTCGTAAGGCCGCACCCGCGCCGGTATCTGCGCGCGCGGTGCTCCCGACGGGCGCCCCCACTTCCACAGGCGCCCCGGCATCTGCACGCGCGGCGGCCCAGACAAGCGCCCCGGCCTCCGCGGGCGCTGCGATTCCGGCGCAGGTGCAGGAACCGCCTGCGCATCCGGCTGCCCCTGCTGTCCCCGCGCAGACCCCGGAACCGGCTTCCACCCCCGTGCACGCCTCGGCCCCCGCTCCGTCCGCGCGCGCCCCACAGCCCGCTGCCCCCGCAACGGTGCCGGCGAGTGCCACACCGGCGATGAGCTCGTGTGCGGTGACGCCCGCCTCCGCCGACGACGCCGAACTGCAGCGCCGTTGGGTCGAGACGGTGAAGAAAATCGCCGCGGTCCAGCCATCGCGCGGCGGCTTGCTGCAAAGCTCCCGCGCTGTGAGCGACGATGGCGAGACCCTCGTGGTCGCGTTCCCCAAGGGCTCCAACTTCGCTCTCAAGATGATCAGCCGCCCGGACAGCAACGCCCTGGTGATGCCCGTTATCTGCGAGGTCTTTGGCAAGCGCTCCGTTGAGTACGTGATGGACGGCGCTCCGGCCGGCGCCCCCGCCGCGCCGGCTCAGTCCGCTGCTCCGGCTCAGCCCGCTGCTCCGGCTCAGCCCGCTGCTCCCGCGCCCACGCGTCCCGCGACGCCGGCCCCCGCCGCCGCCCCCCAGGCCGCTCCAGTCTCGGCGACCTCGGCTGCCCCGGCTGCCTCGATGGGCACTGCGGTCCCCGCGGCGTCCCGCGCTGCGACCTCTGCCCCCGCAGCTCCTTCCTCGGCGTCGGCGCAATCTCAGCCGGCCGTTTCTGCCCCCGCCCCCGCGACGCCCGCCCCCGCGGCGCCCGTCGCCGATCACGCTAGCGGCCCCACGGTCCTCGCGGAGCGTGACATAGATGCCGATCGCAAGGCGTGGGAAGACGACATGCCGCCTTATGACGACGCGTTCATCGCGTCGTACGATGGCGACGCCGAGGTTCCGCCGTTCGATGCCCCGGCGCCTGCGCCCGTAGCTGCCTCGGTGCCCGTTTCCGCGCCCACCGAGGCTTCCGGGGCATCGGCTCCCGCCACCGCTACCGCGTCGGCATCGGCTCCCGCCCCTGCTCCCGCTCCCGATCTGGGCGAGGCTGCCGACGGCGATGCTCCGGTCGACCCCAAAGAGGTGCTTCAGAACATCTGGGGCAACGTGACCTTTAAATAGCATGGCGTCGGCATGGGACGACCCAACTGGCGCCCCTGCATCCGCCTCGCGCGGCACCAGCCGTTCGCGGGACGGCGTGCTCATAAACCCTCTTCCGTACAGGGGAGATGTGCGCTTGTGTCCGCCCCACGTGGTACCATGCCCCTTGGAATGACCCGCCTGTTAAACCGCAGGCTTTGCCAGTGAGGAGAAACCATGGCCGGAATCAACATGCAGCAGCTCATGAAGCAGGCCCAGCAGATGCAGAAGAAGCTCGCCGAGGCTCAGGAGTCCATGAACGAGGTCACCGTCGACGCCAGCGCCGGCGGCGGCATGGTCAAGGTCACCGTGGATGGCAACATGCAGCTCCAGTCCGTGACCATCGACCCGGACGCACTCGACCCCGAGGACGTCGATATGCTCCAGGACATGATCGTGGCCGCTGTGAACGAGGCCTACCGCGGTGTGGCAGAGATCGCCAACAAGCGCATGAGCGCCGCCACTGGTGGCATGGGCGCTGGCATGCCCGGTATGCCGTTCTAAATCCAAGAGATTCCACCTCGACCGCATCGTTTAGCCGGGCATGCGCAATTGGGGTACGTCCCTAATTGCGCATGCGTTGCCTGTCACACCATTTTGGGAGGGCAAACGCGCATGAGCGCCGACCGCAGTCTACAAATCCTTCTCGATGAGCTGGGCCGCCTTCCGGGCATCGGTCCCAAGAGCGCCCAGCGTATCGCCTATCACCTTCTCGAGGCCGACGCCGAGGAGGCTCGCCGCTTGGCGGACGCCATCCTCATGGTGAAGAGCGAGGTCCATTTCTGCAGCCGCTGCTTCAACTACGCGACGGGCGATGAGTGCGCGATCTGCGAGGACTCTTCGCGCGACCGCGGTCGCATCTGCGTGGTGGGGGAGCCCCGCGATGTCTCGGCAATCGAGCGCACGGGCAGCTATCGCGGCCTGTATCACGTGCTCGGCGGCGTGATCAGCCCCATGGACAAGATCGGTCCCGAGCAGCTTCACGTGCGGGAGCTGCTCGCCCGTCTGGGCACGGAAGACATCGAGGAGGTCATCATCGCCACGAATCCCAACATCGAGGGCGAGACCACCGCGAGCTATCTGGCGCGCACCATCAAGCCGCTCGGTATCACCGTCACGCGGCTGGCGAGCGGCCTGCCCGTGGGCGGCGACCTCGAATATGCAGACGAGCTGACCCTTGGGCGTGCCATCGAGGCGCGTCGCGCGCTCTAGCGCCCCGTCCGTCGCGAGAGGAGTTGCGATGCGCATCTTCGACACATCGCGCAGGTGCCTGCGTCGCACGGCGCTGCCCCCTCGCCTGGTGGGACTCGTCACCTTTTCATTCGCCCTGCTTGGCCTGGGCGTCGTCACCTATGCCGCCTCATTGCCGTCGCTGATCCAGGTCGCGCAGCGCACCGAGGAGCGAGGCTTCGCCGATGCGTTCGTCGAGGGGCTGTTCGGGTCCGGCGCCCTTGTCGGCGGCGCCTCGCAGAGTGCGGGTTCCGATGACGGGGCACAGACCGGCGAGGCGGCCGCGGATGATTCCACTTCGTCTGAGGATGGTCGCGCCGGCGGTCTCACGCTGGGCGGCGTGGCGTTCGAGCAGGTTATCTCCGGTGTTGTGGGCGGCGGCGCTTCCGGTGCGTCCTCGGCGTCCAGCGCGTCGGGCTCGACCGGTGCGGGCGCTGGCTCCAATGCACCTGGCGGCTCGCACGGCAATGCGAGTGGCACCACGGTGCCCGCGCCCGAGCCCGTCCCGCCGGTGGAGGTTCCCACGGAGCCCGCGGTCACGGAGGAGCAGGAGCGGCAGTTCTACAACGCCTTGAGCGCCTCGGCCGGCCGCATCAACGGATATGTTGGCGAGATCAATGGCATCACCGCCGCTTTCAACAACGATTGCATGGCGGACGCGAGCACGCGCGGTGCCCGCGCGACACAGGCCGCAAGTTTGCGAGACCGCCTGGTCAACGAATACATACATGTGCGCGACGAGATCCTGGTCGCAAACGATTCGCGGTACAAGGCGGCGCAGGGCGATCTCATCGGGATGTATCGCTTGCTGGCAACCTATGCCGGGGTCGTTCACAGTTCATGGCAATATGCGGGCAATCCCGATACCGTCAACACGGGCATCGATGCCATCCGTCGAGCCCAAGGCGCGGAGCTCGCCGAATTCCAGCAGGTGTACGGGAGGTTCAGCCTATGAGCGCATCCACCCAGGACATGACCCCGCGCACCACCGAGCCGCTTGGGCCCGCGGAGGTCGGCCCGTCCCATGAGGCGCCCGCTCGCTCGGGCGTCGATCCGAACCGTTCCACACCGCCGTATCCCAGCGGCTATGTCCGCGGTGCGCGCATGGTGCGCCTCGAGGGCTTTGAGGAGCCCTTCCGCATGGCGGAGCCCGAGCGCGAGACATATCACCGCCGTTTCGGCATTCTGTTCGTGGACGACTCCTCCGCCCGCCGCGGCGGATTGGGCACCGTCGTGCGCGCGACGAACGCCTTGGGCGAGACCTGCGCGCTCAAGACCCTAAATACGCCGGCTCGCGCCGAGCACGAGGACGATGCGTCCTTTGCGGCTCGCGTCGACCTCGCGCACACGGCGTTTCGCGCTGAATACGAAAGCCACCGATCGCTCTCCGGCTTCAAGGGCTTCCCGCGCCTGTTCGGTTTCGCGCACATCGGGGATACCCCCGCGATCGTCATGGAGTGGGTTGAGGGCGTGACGCTTGGCGTGGCGGCGCGCATGCTCTCGGTCGACGAGGCCGGTCGAGTCGCCCCGCTCGTCGCCGCCCGCATCGGCCGCGACCTGGCCGACTTGCTCACGCGTCTCGACCTGGTGGGGGACGGTTTCGTCCACCGTGACATATCTCCGTCGAACATCCTTGTGCGAACGGCGCACCTGTCGGTCACCGAGCAGGCGGCCGACGGCGCCTTCGATCTCTGCCTGATCGACTTTGGCTCCTCTGTGCACCTCGATCCCATGGGGGCTCCGGGTTACACCATGCGCTATGCGACGCTGCGGCGCGCAACGCCCGATTACGCCCCGCCCGAGATGCTCACGGGCGACCTGCCCAATCTCGTCGAGCTGCGCAAATCCGAGAAGATCGACGTCTACGCCGCAGCGAGCGTCATCTTCGAGCTGGCCTGCGGCTTGCCGCCCTTCGAGCTCGAGGGCCGAGCGGGCGAGTCGCTCTATCGCATCAAGATGGACGAGCCCCCGCGCCCGCTCGTGGCCGCGCATCACGCGGCGTTCCATTTGGGCGATGTGCTCATGTTCGAACCCGAGGTCGCAGCGGTTGCGACGGAGGCCTCGCTGGATGTGACCGATGCGCACGACGAGCTCGAGCTCAAACGCGCTCTCGATCGCGTTGATGGCCAGCTCGCCGAGGTGCTCACCCCCGCGTTCACATCGGGTCAAGAGGCGCGCCCCTCGGCAGAGGCCCTGCGTGATGCTCTCTCGGCGTTTTGCGCGCGCTATGCCCAAAATGTTCGGCGCGCCCTGCGTGGCGAGCGCCTGATTCCGTGCCGGGGCGAGGTGCGTCGTCGCGATGGTCGGTCCCCGTACGCGGTGAACCGCCTGATTGGCGTGGTGGGCATGGCTTTGTCCGGCGCCGCACTCGTCACGGTGATCTGCGTGACCGCCTTGCTGCTTGACGGTGTCACGGTCCTGTTCCGCTTCGGATCCCTCGCGGCCCGCGGGGAGGTTCCCGCCGTGCTCGTGGGGCTCACGCTCGCCTTCCCGGCGGTCTGCGCCCTGGCGGGGCGCGCTCGGGCCGGTGGCACACGCGCGGGCTTCGTGCGCGGGACGCTCGCTCTGGCGGCGGGCTCGGCACTCGTACTCGCGCTCGTCTCGCACGTCTCGTTCTTGGGCGTGATCGGAAGATCCCCGCTGCTCGCCGCGCTGTTTTTGGCGGTTGCGGCGGCGTGGTGCCCGCTTGTGCTCGAGTACGCCACCACGGCTTTGCCACGGCCCTTCGGCGCACCCGTCGCCGGCTTGCCGCATATGGCGGCGCAACGTTCGATTATGGGGGAGGGGCCCGACGCCCACGCCTCCCTGCCCGAGGATACGGAGGTCCCAGATGCCGCTGAAGCGCGCGAATGAGCAGACGCCCTGCGGGGCCCTGTTTGACATACTCAAGCGATTTGGGGGGATCAGCCATAAGGAGCTGGCCTCGATGATCTTGTCCGAACGACCGCTCGCCGATGGGCGCAGCCCGCAGAGCCGTTCGTCCGATCGAAGCTGGGTGTCGCGCTTTGTGGTGCACGCCCCGGCCGATGCGTCTCAGGAGCGGCTGTTCCGCGATTACGGTGTTGCGGCGCAGCGCGTGATGAACCGCCTGCGCACCAGCCGTTCGGGTTCGCGCACCTGCGCGGAGATTCTCGACATGGTGTGCGGTGAGGCCGGCGAACCCATGGTGCGTGCGTTGGAGGCGAGCCATGATGACGTGCGCCTCTACCGCAACGCCCTGGCCCGCGTGCGCGATGGCGAGGGTTACACGGTGGGGGAGCGTGCCGAGGCGGCCTTGGTCCTGCTCGTGGCGGCGGGGTGCTCGGCCAACGTTGGCCGAGCGGTCGATTACACCACGGAGTACATCCGCTGCCTGATGGGCGGCAGGCTCGGCACGCCCACATCCTGCCCGGTCTCTCTCGACCCCAAGAAGACGCAGGTCGATCTTGTGCTGCCGCGCGTGCTCGGGTTTGTGCGCATCGTGGATGGGGTCATCGCCAGTGAGCCGTATTGGGTCTCGTCCGGTTCGGCCGGGGCCGAGATCGGCGCATTGGCCACGGGTGCGGAAGATATCACCGACGTGGCCGGAGACGTTTCGGCCCATCATGCGCGCGTGTGGTACGAGACCGCCGATGCCGGTGCGGGACGCTGGATGCTGAGTGATCTTGGCTCCAGTAACGGGACCGTGGTGGTTGACGGCGACGGCTCGGCCCCGTTGCGCATCGCAAAAAACGAGGCCGTGGAGATACATCCCGGCGATGAGGTCCGTTTGGGTTCGCGTACGACGTTCGTCCTGGTGGAGGGTGCGGCCGAGATGGCGCGCTGACGGCGCGTCGCCGGCTGGCCCGCGAAGGGCCCCGACCCTACTCCTCCCTGCCAAGAAAGCGCTGCAGCTCCGCCTCGCATGCCTCCATGCGCTTGTCGAGCGCGCCGGCGGCGGAGGCGAGCTCATCGAGCTGCTCTTGGCATGCGGCGATGCGCGCTTTTTGCAGCACCGCTGCCTGGGCGATCTGCTCGAGCTCGTCTCCCTCGAAGAAATCGACGGTCGCGGCCTGCTGCTCGAGCACCTCGAGCTCGATGCGATGGCGGGCCATCTCATGTTCGAGGTGGCCGGAATAGCCGAGCGCTCCCTGGGAGAGTTCGACGAGCCACCTACGGTAATTGAGCTGGTCGACTGGATCTGACTCGTCGGTGGAGCCCCCTTTGCGCATGTGGTTCTCGACGGCGGCGATGCCCCAGGCGTTGGGCAACTCGTCGAAATCTTCCTGCATGGGCACCTGTTCGCCAATTTCATGCACGATGCGTTCCGGCAGGTCCCTGAGCAGGCAGAACAGCTCTGCGCGGGCCTTGTCCATCTCGAGCTCCGCGGAGTACAGGTCGAAAAACGCCGCCTGCAGGTCCGTCTGGGTCACAGCGCTTTTGAGATAGGCGATGCGGCGACGCAGCTCGCGGCAGGTGGTGGACCTGGGGCAGCGGCATTGCCCGGCGCGGGGCTCGGTGCACGGGGGCTTGAGGGCGGCGGCCTCCTCGGCCATGCGGTCGCATACGGTGCTGACCTCGCATCCGGGCTTGGCGCCCTCGGCGTCCAGCTGGAGGCTGGCGATTTGGCGCGCCCGGTCCTCCCGCTTAAGATCGCACAGGCGCTCGCGCAGGTTGGAGATGCGCTCCGTTTCATCCCAGCACTCCCGATGCCTGCGCTCGGCGCGGGCGAGGGCCTCTCTGCGGGCGCGCACCGCCGCGCGCGCTTCGGCGGTGGTCATGCCGGCCTGGGCCGCCGGCGTTTCATTCGAGTTTCCCACGGCTCCTCCTGTCCATAGAATCCGATGTCTCTACCGTATGCGCCCGTGCGGACAAAATGTTGAGCAACAATTTTGATAGGGGGTCCGGCTTGGGGAGGCCCCGTTCGCATGCGCCGTCAGGCGTTGCTCAAACTGCTCGTTGACCTGCGAATTTAGCTGGGTAAAACGTTTGCCGATGAACCCCGATTGTCGGCATCCGCGTCGCCGAGCGGGGTACAATGAGGACGCGTGCGTAGTTTCGCGTCGATTCGTCATGTCGCGCGCACCACCTATGGGAAGGACCGTCTCCGGGCCGCGCTTGGCGCCCCGCGCGGGGCCGTTCTCATATATAACCCGGGGTCCGCCTGGCCCCGGCGCCTTATATACCTAGTTCGAGAGGAGAGGGGTATATGGCAGATCGCAAGTTCAAATCTATGGACGGCAACGAGGCCGCCGCGTACGTTTCGTACGCGTACACCGAGGTGGCGGGAATCTATCCCATCACGCCGTCCAGCCCCATGGCCGACCATGTCGACCAGTGGGCCGCTCAGGGCAAGAAGAACATCTTCGGCACGCCCGTGAACGTGGTCGAGATGGAGTCCGAGGCCGGCGCCGCCGGCGCCGTGCATGGCTCCCTGGGCGCTGGCGCCCTCACCACCACCTACACGGCATCGCAGGGTCTTCTGCTCATGATCCCGAACATGTACAAGATCGCGGGCGAGGGCCTGCCGAGCGTCTTCCACGTCTCGGCCCGCACCGTCGCCACCCACGCGCTCAACATCTTCGGCGATCACTCCGACGTCATGGCCTGCCGCCAGACCGGTTTTGCCATGCTCGCCGAGGGCAACGTCCAGGAGGTCATGGACCTCTCGCCCGTCGCCCACCTCGCCGCGCTCACCGGCAAGACGCCGTTCGTCAACTTCTTCGACGGCTTCCGCACCTCGCACGAGATCCAGAAGGTCGCCGTGTGGGATTACGAGGACCTCAAGGACATGTGCGACATGGACGCCGTCCAGGCGTTCCGCGACCACGCGCTCAACCCCGAGCATCCCGCGGCCCGCGGCAGCCATGAGAACGGCGACATCTTCTTCCAGCACCGCGAGGCCTGCAACGGCACGTACAATGCGCTGCCCGCCATCGTCCAGTCCTACATGGACAAGGTGAACGCCAAGCTCGGCACCAACTATCACCTGTTCGACTACTACGGCGCCAGCGACGCCGACCGCGTGGTCGTGTGCATGGGCTCCTTCTGCGATACGCTCGAGGAGGTCATCGACTACCTGAACGCCCACGGTGAGAAGGTTGGCCTGGTCAAGGTCCGCCTGTACCGTCCATGGTCTGTCGAGGACTTTGTGGCCGCGCTGCCCGCGACCGTAAAGAAGGTCGCCGTGCTCGACCGCACCAAGGAGCCCGGCTCCATCGGCGAGCCGCTGTATCAGGACGTCGTCTCCGCCCTGTACGAGGCCGGTCGCTCCGACCTCGTGGTGACCGGTGGCCGTTACGGCCTCGGCTCCAAGGACGAGCCCCCGGCGGCTGCCTTCGCGGTCTTCGAGGAGCTCAAGAAGGATGCGCCCAAGCGCGAGTTCACCATCGGTATCGAGGACGACCTCACCGGTCTGTCCCTGCCCATGGATCCGGACGCCCCCAACACGGCGGCCGAGGGCACCATCGAGTGCAAGTTCTGGGGCCTCGGCGGCGACGGCACCGTTGGCGCCAACAAGAACTCGATCAAGATCATCGGCGACCACACGGACAAGTACGTCCAGGCCTACTTCCAGTACGACTCCAAGAAGACCGGCGGTGTTACCACTTCGCACCTGCGCTTCGGTGACTCCCCGATCCGCTCTCCGTACTACGTGAACAAGGCCGACTTCGTGGCCTGTCACAACCCGAGCTACATCATCAAGGGCTTCAAGATGGTCCGCGACGTCAAGCCCGGCGGCACGTTCCTGGTCAACTGCCAGTGGACGCCCGAGGAGTTCGCCTCCCACATGCCGGCTAACGCCAAGCGCTACATCGCCCAGAACAACATCAACGTCTACCTGATCGACGCCATCGACCTGGCTGCCAAGGTGGGCATGGGTAAGCGCACCAACACGGTGCTGCAGTCCGCGTTCTTCGCCCTGGCCGGCGTGCTGCCGCAGGAGGACGCGATCCGCTACATGAAGGAAGCGGCAACCAAGTCCTATGCCAAGAAGGGCGAGGCCATCGTCGAGGCCAACCACAAGGCCATCGATGCCGGCGCCACTGCTTTTGTAAAGTTCGACGTCCCGGCCGACTGGGCCGACGCCACCGACGCCGCTCCCGCCTCCGTCCTCTCCGATGAGGAGAAGAGCGCTATCGCCAAGCAGGTCAAGGAGCTCATGGAGCCCATCGCCCGTATGGATGGCGACTCCCTGCCGGTCTCCGCGTTCAAGGATTACGCCGACGGCCAGTTCGAGCTGGGCGCCTCCCAGTTCGAGAAGCGCGGCGTGGCCGTCATGGTCCCGCACTGGGATGAGACCAAGTGCATCCAGTGCAACCAGTGCGCCTACGTCTGCCCGCATGCCACCATCCGTCCCTTCGCGCTCAACGAGGCCGAGGTCGCCGAGGCGCCCGAGACCATGCGCATGCTGGATGTGAAGATCCCCAAGGACACCGGCTACAAGTTCGCCATCGCCGTCAGCCCGCTCGACTGCATGGGCTGCACCAACTGCGCCAAGGTCTGCCCCAAGGACGCACTCACCATGGTTCCCGCCGAGGGCGAGCTCGTGGAGCAGAAGACCTTCGATTACTGCGTGGCCAACGTCGCCGAGAAGCCCGAGCTCATCGGCAACAACGTCAAGTCCAGCCAGTTCAAGCAGCCTCTGCTTGAGTTCTCCGGCTCCTGCGCCGGCTGCGCCGAGACGGCCTACGCTCGCCTGGTGACCCAGGTTTGCGGCGACCGCATGTTCATCTCCAACGCCACCGGCTGCTCCTCCATTTGGGGCAACCCGGCCGCGACCTCCCCGTTCTGCACCGACAAGAACGGCCATGGCCCGGCATGGAACAACTCCCTGTTCGAGGACAACGCCGAGCACGGCCTCGGTCTCGAGCTCGGTTACAAGGCAGTCCAGGGCAAGCTCGTCGCCCAGACCGAGGAGCTCATGGCTTCCGACTGCGCGACCGACGAGCTGAAGGCCGCCGCTCAGGCTTGGATCGACTCCCGCGACGATGTCGAGGCCTCCAAGACCGCGGCTGCCGCCTACATCGAGCAGCTCGAGGCCTGCGGTTGCGACAAGGCCAAGGCGATCCTGGCCGATAAGGCGTACCTCACCAAGAAGTCCTTCTGGATCTTCGGCGGCGACGGTTGGGCCTACGATATCGGCTTCGGCGGCCTTGACCACGTCCTGGCCTCTGGCAACAACGTCAACGTCTTTGTGTTCGACACCGAGGTGTACTCCAACACCGGCGGCCAGGCCTCCAAGGCCTCTAACCTGGGCCAGGTCGCTCAGTTCGCCGCCGCGGGCAAGAACATCAAGAAGAAGAGCCTCGCCGAGATCGCGATGAGCTACGGCTACGTGTACGTGGCGCAGGTCGCCATGGGCGCCAACCCGGCTCAGACCCTCAAGGCCATCCACGAGGCCGAGGCCTACGACGGCCCGTCCATCATCATCGGCTACAGCCCCTGCGAGATGCACTCCATCAAGAAGGGCGGCATGCAGAACTGCCAGGCCGAGATGAAGAAGGCCGTGGACTGCGGCTACTGGAACCTGTTCCGCTACAATCCGGCTGCCCCCGAGGGCAAGAAGTTCGCCCTCGACTCCAAGGAGCCGGCTGGCGGTTACCAGGAGTTCCTCATGAACGAGGCCCGCTACGCGAGCCTGACCGCCGCGTTCCCCGAGCGCGCCGAGGAGCTCTTCGCCGCCAACGAGGCTGCCGCCATGGATCGCTACAAGCACCTCGTCAAGCTCAAGACCCTCTATAACGAGGAGTAGTCTTCGATAGCTGCGCTTTGTAGCACAGAGTGATCTGCGCGCCCCCGCCGAGATGTTCGGCGGGGGCGCTTTCGTTTTGAGCGGAGATGCGGCCGTCGCCGTTGCACCGGGGCCCGAGATGCGGCCGCTGCCGTTGGGCTGGGGCCCGAGATGCGGCCGCTGCCGTTGGGCTGGGGCCCGAGATATAACCGAAGTCACGTTTTTGATGGTCCAAACGTGACTTACGTTGCATCTCGAGAGGTCGAACGGCCTCGGCCCCGTGCTCGCCCCCCCCGGCCCTGTGCCCATGCCCGGCCCCGCGCCTGACCGGACGCCCGGCCCTGCGCCCAACCCCGGCCCCGCGACTGCTGCGGGGCTGGGCGGATCGGATGTCACTCCATTGCAATAACAGGTACGCATATTCGCCCAGATTTTTGTATAGAGATGAATAGACATGCCAAATCGGCAGGATGGGTATACAGATTTAAGGCGTGCAAAACCGTTTGAGCAATGTGGTCAAACTATGCCTATATCCTTGGGATATTACGTTTATCGCCAATTATCGTCCGTTCACCAAGACAGTCGAAATCACTGTTAATCGATTGTGCTTGGGAGGGTATATTGCATAAAGTACGTCAGCTGGTGAATATTTGTTACCAGCAAAACGAGAAGAAAAGAGGCAGTTATGTCCAAGCCCCTTGGCAAGCCCGATCGCATCGTCGTCGCCCTCGGCGGCAACGCCCTCGGCAACACCCCTGAAGAGCAGATCGAGAAGGTCGCCCACGCCGCCCACGCGCTGCTCGGCCTCATCGAGCAGGGCAACGAGATCATCATCACCCACGGCAACGGCCCGCAGGTCGGCATGATCCAGAACGCCTTCGCCGCTGCTCACGACGCCATCGGCACCCCCTCCATGGATCTGCCCGAGTGCGGCGCCATGTCCCAGGGCTACATCGGCTATCACCTGCAGCAGGGCATCGGTCGCGAGATGCACAAGCGCTATAAGCGTTGGCACGCCGCCTCCGTCGTCACCCAGATCGAGGTCGACCCGGACGATCCCGCCTTCGCCAACCCCACCAAGCCCATCGGTCCCTTCTACACCGAGGAGCAGGCCAAGGAGATCATGGCTGAGAACCCTGAGATGACCTTCGTCGAGGACTCCGGCCGTGGCTGGCGTCGCGTCGTGGCTTCCCCGGAGCCCAAGAAGATCGTCGAGGCCGACTCCATCCTCAACCTGCTCGACAACGAGTTCATCGTCATCGCCTGCGGTGGCGGCGGCATCCCCGTCGTCCGCGACTACGAGAACAAGGGCTGCTACAAGGGCGTCGCCGCCGTCATCGACAAGGACATGGGTGGCGAGCTCCTCG
>ERZ832522.378-NODE-378-length-66328-cov-43.835468_pt1 | contig 66328 bp, 56 predicted proteins | sample MGYA00519951_ERZ832522 | MGnify/ENA primary metagenome ERZ832522 (study PRJEB31850, sample SAMEA3708728) | human gut metagenome | biome: human gut; feature: human-associated habitat; material: faeces | place: China | collected 2014 ... | reverse complement strand
CTTGCATGTGTTAGGCACGCCGCCAGCGTTCATCCTGAGCCAGGATCAAACTCTCATGTTAAAATGGTGTTTGTGTCCTGCCAGTTTTATCTGGCATTGTTTACTGTTAATTCGGGTAGCTTCTCGATCTTTCGATCGATCTGCTTGTTCTTGAATCTCGCAATTCATTTTTCTGAAAATCTTGGAATTTTCAGGGTTGCATTACTGTTTATTTGTCAAAGATCAGTGTTTCTTTCGTTGCTGTTGTTCTCAGCGGCAACTCTGATATCTTATCATGACCGCTTTCGTTTGTCAACAACTTTTTTAAAAACTTTTTTGTCTTGAAAAACTTTCGTTTTTCGCGGCAGGTTTTTATATTACCATATCTGCCAGACATCTGTCAACAACTTTTCCAAAATCTTTTTGAATTTCTTTTTCGTTGTTGTGTTGTCTCGGTACTGCCCTGACAACGAATCTGAGTATATCACCCCACATATCACTTGTCAACATTATTTTTTGAATTTTTTACACAAATTATCCCCTGTCATGCAAATTCCGCATTTACAGGGGATTTTTACCACTTTTCTATTCTATTTTACGAAGAAAGGAAGCTTTTGTCCGAGCTGTTCGATCAGGTATGCCAGGTAATTGTTTTCATACAGACCTGTAAGGATCTTGCTGTCTCTGGTGTAATCTACGATGACCTGTCCCAGGGTTCCCAGGTCTCTGAAGATGTTAAATGCATATATTGTCCAAACAATTAGGACAGTTTCCAATATTCCAACCACAATACCTAGTAATTTGTCCAGGCTATGTACTATAGGTAGTTTTGAGATTACCTTTGCAGAGAAAAATACCACATTTAGTAAATGGTGTACCAGTCCGATGGCTGCCAGCAATAACAGAGTGATGATCACATTGAAAAACCTTCCGTCAAAGTAACTGCTCAGCGCATTTCCCAGCAGGAACAGTACAACACAGGTGATCAGCAGGGAGATCAAAGAGATCAAGGATCTCACCATTCCCTTTTTATAACCGTCCACCACCATGCAAAGCAAGATCACTGCTGTAATAATAAGCAATAAATTCAGATTCATTCGTATACTCCTTTATTTTAACTGTATGGTATCTATTGTATTATCCGTCACCAGGTAATATTTGTAGGATCCTCCCGCCGGAAGCATAAGCCGCACGCTCTTGCCAAAGTTCCCCCGGTATTTTTCCACACCCTCTGTTGTGAAGATCTGACATTCCGACTCGTTGTAGATCACCATGGCATCCTCTTCAAAAAATATATCTGTATAATCCACATCAAAATAATAGCTCCCCACTTTTACCGCCGAAGCATTATATACATCCATGCGGTATTTGGTCTCCGCCTGATCCGATAAAAATACCAGTCCTACGTATTTCTCGCTGTAAAAAACCGACTGGATCTCATCATCATAGAGATATTCTCCGATGGTTACCGGCTTCTGCGATCCGCCAAAAATCATCAGACGGCTGTCACCTGCCGCAAAAGCGGTATCATTGTTCATAAACTGCACTTTCGGAACGACCAGATCGGAATAGGTATAAGCGCTGACCATATAGTCACTCTGGTTCGCACCTACCGGACCGAAATTATAGAATACCACGTTGGATTTCACCACTCCTGCATCTACATATAAGTAGCTGACCGCCAACAGCTCTCCACTCGGGGACAGACTGATGGAGATGGGATATCCTCCGTCATTCATATGTGCCTGCCCGGTGTAACTGTTGCTTCCGTCTGCTTCGTAAGTCATGATCCAGGTCGCATCTGTGTCCGCCAGTGTTGCCGTTACCCTGCCGGTGTCTGCTACCGTAATATTACGGATTGGCATGGTCGTGGTAATGGTTCCCAGCTGTTTCTCCGTATTCTGTACATAAATCTCACGACCATTGTAACTACCGATAGCTGCCACACTTCCGCAGGTAGCAAGCTTCACATCCTGGATAACATAAGTCTGATTCCATTTCACATTTCCCTTTGCATCCGTACAATGTGCACCATCCTTACTATAGGTAAGGATTCCGTTTTTCAGGCGAACATCTATGGCATCTGACGAAGTCTCCCTGTTTACAGAGGACACGGTATCATAACCTGTGTAAATATGACGCTTCGCCTGCGCCACCACCAGTGCCAGCGCCGCTCCCAGTGCCGCAGCTACCAAAAGCACCCGGTATACAATGGTCAGTTTATGTTTACGGATCTTTTTCTTATAGTCATCCTGATTCTTTTGCCGTTTTTCTTTTTCTTTCAGATAATTTTTAATATCTGCTGCCATGCATTTATTTCCTTATGTATTCTTATATCTAATGATCATCATGACCATTGTGTAACATTAACAGTATACCATAATCTTACCTTTTGAAAATAAGTTTTTTACGGCAGAAGGATTTCCTGTCCGATTTTGATGTCATCCGGATCTGTGATTCCATTCAGTGCACAGATTTCCGACACTTTTGTATTGCTTCCGTAATTACGTAAAGAGATACCGATCAATGTGTCACCTTTCTTGATCGTATAAGCCGTCGGCTGTGCCACAGCTGCCTGTGTCTGTGGTGTTTCCGATTCCACTGTCACTTCAGGTGTCGGTGTCGGCTGCGGTTCTTCTGTTACCTCTGTTGTGTCTTCCACAGCAGCTTCGGTCTCCATCGTCTCCGGCACAGTGGTCTCCGCTGTAGCTGTCGCGCTCTCTGCCATGGCATTGTTTTCCTGCCGCAGTGCAGCTTCCAGCTTGTCCTCCGCCACGAGTGTACTGACCTGGTTCTGCTCCTCCACCGCATCCGGTAATTTCTGCTCCATGAGACTGCTCATCGCCTGCCTGGCCGTCTCTCCCAGGGATTCCCCGGTGTTTTCCTGCCGCATCAGTGCCAGTGCCATAACGCACAGCAGTACGAACACTCCCGTGGCTGCCATCTTCATCCGGCGCAGTCCCTCCGTAGGCATGGGAATAATATTATCCCTATGTTCCGCTCGTCCGGTATATTCGACACGCCCGGCATGTCCGCTTTCCTGTCTCTGTCTGCGTTCTTCCTGCCGCTTCTTTACGACCTCATATTTTTCCTGATCCAGTTTCTCCGGTTCCGCTTCCTCTCCCCGGTTCTCCAGCATGTACGCCAGCATGCTGTCATTTTTTTCATAAAATTGTGCATAGCCTGCCACATACCGGCAAATCTCCTGCTCACAGATCCGGAAGCCTTCCACCATCTCGCCATTCAGGATCTGATATCCTAAAAATGCCATTTCCGGAAAATACTTCTTCCGCAGCTTCTCGATCTCCTGCTCCTGTGCCTGAGACAGGTGCCGTACCGGTTTCTGCAGGAAATTCAGCTTTGCCGAACCATAGGCGAACAGATAAGCCACACCATTTTCCGTTGTCCGTCTTCCATACAGCGCAATGGCAATGTCTTTGTTCTGTGCCATCCCGTTCATTTGTTTTATGTAAGATACCACATAATCTTCCACATAGACTCTGCAGTGCTTGTCCGCCTCTCCGATCTGCGTGATATTCTTCGGTAATTCCATACAAAAAACACCTCCCATGCCGTTTCTATCAGTTATCACTAACTATAGCATCCGCACAGGAGGTATTTTAGCGTTCTTTGTCGCGTCCTTAAAAAAACACTTCGACAAAGTTTGCATAACTATTTATTTACTCGAATTTATATACGGTCACAGAATCATAATCACCATTTTCCCCACCAAAGATATAAGAAGGGAAATTCTCATGATGAATGGTGTCCGGATAATACTGGGTCTCCAGGGCAAATCCGGTTCTATTGTCATAGACTGCGCCTGCTTTGCCCTCTTCCGGTGCGATAAAGTTGCCCGCATAGAACTGTACGCCGGGCAATGTGGTATATACCTTCATCACTCTGCCGCTCTTCGGTCCTTTCGCAGTCGCAATATGTTTCAGGCTGCCATCCCAGTCATCAATGCAGAAATTATGATCATAGCCACCTGTCAGCTTTAACTGTTCAAAGTCTGCTTCAATATCTCTTCCGATCTTCTTCGGCTGTGTGAAATCCATGGGTGTGCCCGCCACTGCGCAGATCTCACCGGTAGGAATGGATCCCGGTACCACAGGTGTGAAATGGGAAGCTCCCAGCCATAATTCATGGTCCTCAATTCTGCCGGTGCCCTGTCCATCCAAATTAAAATAGGAATGATTGGTCAGATTAAAAATAGTCCGCTTGTCACTGAATGCATGATAATGCAGTCTTAAGGCATTCTCCTCATCCAGGGAATAGGTTACGGACACCTTTTTATGTCCGGGGAATCCCAGATATCCATCCTCGTCCTCCAGAGAAAAGGTGACACTGTTCTCTCCCGGTACCGCATCCCAGATTCTCTTATGGAATCCCAGCTCAATATGTGTGTGCAGGTTGTTGGGTCCGTCATTTTGATCCATACGATAATCCACACCGTCTAATGTATATGCTGCCCCTGCGGTACGGTTCGCACAGGGTCCAACCACTGCACCGAAGAAGCTGTAATTCTTATAATAACGGTCCACGCTGTCAAAGCCCAGCGTCACATCAGCTGTCACACCTTGCGCATCCGGCACCAGGATTCCTACCAGATTCGCACCGAAATCTGTTACCTTTGCCTGCATTCCCTTGCTATTGCTCAGGGTATACAGAGATATCTCTCTTCCTTCCGGACTTTTCCCAAATACACTTTTTGTTACTGCCATTGTCTTGCCCTCCCACTTTTATTCATTTTCTCTGCTACTTATAACTCCACTCTGCCTTCTAAGGCACGGAGCAATGTTACCTCATCAATATATTCCAGATCACCACCCACGGGCACTCCGCTGGCAATTCTGGTTACCTTGATCCCGGTCGGTTTGATCAATTTGCTGATATACATTGCCGTAGTCTCGCCCTCCAGGCTGGAATTGGTCGCAATGATCACTTCCTGCACATCTCCCTGCAGGCGCTCCATCAGTTCCTTCAGCTTGATGTCACCGGGTCCCACACCCAGCATCGGGGAAATGGCACCATGCAGTACATGGTACACGCCCTCATATTTGCCGGTCTTCTCATAAGCCGCCAGATCTCTGGTGTTCTCCACCACCATAATGGTACGATGATCCCGTCTGGGATTCGCACACACCGGGCAGAGTTCCTTATCCGTCAGAGTATAGCATTCCTTGCAATAGCGGACATTGGCTCTGGCTTCGATCATGACGTTTGCCAGCCTGTCCACACGGTCCTTCGGCATATTGATCAGGTGAAAAGCCAGTCGTTGTGCGGACTTACTGCCAATCCCGGGCAGGGCTGCCAGTTCATCTATTAATTTATTGATCTGTCCGCTGTAAAGTTCCATTAGAAAGGAAATCCTCCTAAGCCGCCGGTCATTTTGCCCATGAGCTCTGCATTGGCTTCGTCAGCCTTGCGTAGTGCCTCGTTGGCTGCTGCCACGATTGCATCCTGTAATGTCTCAATATCCTCGGGATCCACGATCTCCTCTGCCAGTTTGATGGATGTAATCTCTTTTTTACCGTTAATGGTCACTTCCACAGCTCCGCCACCTGCGGATGCGGAGAACTCCCTGGTCTCCAGTTCCTTCTGTCCTTCTTCCATCTGACGCTGCATTCTCTGTGCCTGCTTCATCAGATTATTCATATTTCCGGGCATTGCGCCTCCGGGAAATCCACCTCTTTTTGCCATGTTGCTGTTTCCTCCATATTATTTATAATTGATTTCTCCGTGCTGCGCACTTTCGAAATCATAACATATATTCGCATTTCGGACTATTGTCCTGCGAGTGAGTTATTATTATATCTTACCTTATCTGCAAGCCTGTCGCAATCCTAAATTCACACAGGATCACTCCTCTTCGTCGATCTCCATGTTGATGACTTTGCTAAGATCTACGTAATTGTCCTCGAACTGGCGGTTACTTTCCACCGTCTGGATCGTCACTTCGATCTCCTTGCCGGAAAAGTCGGACAACAACGCCTCCAACTGCTGCTTATTCTGCTCGTGGGCTTCTCCCTTGAAATAATCGGAAGCCAGTCCGTCCTCCAGCACCACCATGAGCTTATTGTCTCCGCCCAGGCTCAATCTGGCATTTTTCAGATACATCTTCATAGGATTCTCTGCATTACCTACGATAGACGGCCATTTTCGCACGATCTCCTGTACATCCTCGGGGATAGCCTTGGGCAGCTCCGGTTTGGGTCTCGCCGCGCCACTCTGCGGTCCCCCCTGTACTCCGGGAGCTCCGGCAGGCATTTGCGCCGTAACGACAATGCCGTTTTCCACTTTTTCCTCTACCTGACGGATACGATCCAGGACAGCTTCCTGATCTGTCTCCATCTCCGGCTTGCACAGCTTGATCAGCGCGATCTCTACCAGGATACGCTTCTGCGCTGCATAGCGGATCTGTCCGGACAGCTCAGAGAAAATATGGATATAGCGGATGATCTGATCCATGGAAAGCATGGAAGCTTCTTCCTTCAGATTCGCCAGATTATCCGTGGACATATCTATGACATCCTCCAGATTATCCGCTGTCTGTACCAGCATCAGATTCCGCAGATACCAGGTAAAGTCCGTGACAAACTGTACCAGCTCCCTGCCCTGCATGACGATCTCTTCCAACAGTTCAATGCAGCCTAACACATTCCGGTCCATGACGAAGCGCAACAATCTGCTGAACACTTCCGTATCCACTGCCCCCAACACATCCAGGGTCATGTCGTAGGTCAGCTCCTTGCCCAGATGGAATGCAATACACTGATCCAGAAGGCTTAGCGCATCACGCATGGAACCGTCCGCTACTTTCGCAATGTAGCGCAGAGCTCTGTCCTCCACCTGTACCTGCTCCGTGTCCATCAGTTCCTTCATACGATCCGTGATGGTATCAATGGAGATTCGTTTAAAATCATATCTCTGGCAACGGGACAGGATCGTAATGGGGATCTTGTGCACCTCTGTGGTCGCCAGAATAAAAATAACATAAGAGGGCGGCTCTTCCAGAGTTTTTAATAATGCGTTGAAAGCTCCGGGGGAGAGCATATGCACCTCGTCGATGATGTAGACCTTGTATTTTCCCTCTGCCGGGGAATAGGATACCTCGTCGATGATCTCACGGATATTGTCCACACCGTTGTTGGAAGCCGCGTCGATCTCGATGACATTCATGCTGGCTCCCGCCGCAATGGCCTTACAAATACGGCATTCCCCACAGGGGCCGTCCTCTGTGGGGTGTTCGCAGTTCACTGTTTTCGCAAAAATCTTCGCCACCGTAGTTTTACCGGTACCTCTCGTTCCGGTGAACAGATACGCATGGCCGATCCGGTTCGCCCGCAGCTGATTCTTCAGTGTGGTCACGATATGATCCTGACCTTTGACATCGGAAAAAGCATCCGGACGAAACTTCCGGTATAGCGCTGTATATGACATGTGTTTTCTCTCTTCCTAACTTTGTTCTGCCGTGAAGACTTTCTTAATCGCCAAAGCAGATGCCCAGCATCTTCGCCTCCTGCACGATGGTGGCATCCGGATCCACGGTCTTAAGCTTGCCCGCTACATCCTCTAACGGAACTCTTACGATCTCACGGTTCTTATAGCCTACCATGAAGCCGTACTGGTTGTCCAGGATCAGCTTGCCTGCCTCGGAGCCCAGACGACTGGCGAATACTCTGTCGTAAGGGCAGGGGCTTCCTCCTCTCTGCATATGACCAGGTACAGTGACACGTACTTCTCTGCCGGTCTTCTCCTGGATCTGCGCAGCCACTTCATAGGATACGGAAGGGAACGGATATTTTTCCATCTTTTTCTTGTAATCTTTTTTCGGAAGGGCTGCATCCTCTTTGGAGATAGCACCCTCGGCTACCGCGATGATGGTAAAACGGCAGCCTTTTTTGTCTCTGTCTTCAATTTTCTCGATCACCTTATCGATATCATAAGGAATCTCGGGAATCAAAATGATATCCGCACCGCCGGCCATGCCTGCATTCAGGGTAAGCCATCCTACCTTATGTCCCATCACTTCCACGATAAATACTCTGCCATGGGAAGCCGCTGTGGTGTGGATGCAGTCGATGGCATCCGTTGCAATATCCACTGCACTCTGGAAACCGAAGGTCATATCGGTGCCCCACAGATCATTGTCAATGGTCTTAGGCAACGTTACGATATTCAGTCCTTCCTTGCGCAACAGGTTCGCAGTCTTGTGGGTGCCGTTACCACCGAGAATTACCAGGCAGTCCAACTGCAGCTTGTAATAATTCTGCTTCATGGCTTCGACTTTATTCAGTCCGTTGGGATCCGGATCCTGGATCGTCTTGAAGGGGGTACGGGAGGTTCCCAGGATCGTGCCGCCCTTGGTAAGGATACCGGAGAAATCCTTGTCCGTCAGCATGCGGAAATTACCGTAGATCAGTCCTCTGTAGCCATCCAGGAAGCCGTAGATCTCGACCTCTTCCTTGCCGTTCGCCAGGGTCTTCACCACGCCTCTCATAGCTGCGTTCAGGGCCTGACAGTCACCACCGCTCGTTAACATTCCGATTCTCTTCATCGTAGGATCCTCCGTTTCTATATTTCACTATTTTCTCTTGCGTTTGCTATAACTATCCAACATTTTGAATCGCTATTTCTATTTTAATACATTTGTTTTCATCTGAAAATAGTTTGTTGTAATTTCCGAAAGATTTCGATATCCTGCAAACAAAAAAGAGTAACCGGAGCTCTCCGGTCACTCTGCATTGCCATCTCTGAAAAATGTATCCAGTTTTCCCAGACATTTGATCAATGTCTTCATTTCTTCCTCGTCCAGATCCCGTATGATGGTGTGGATCATTTTCCTGTGGAAATCTCTGTGGTGGAAAAAAGCTTTTCTCCCATTCTCTGTCAGGGTCACCAGCACTACACGTTTATCTCTGGTGCTGCGGTTGCGGGTGAGATATCCTTTTCTCTCCAGACTGTTCATATTCGTGGTCAGGGTACCCACGGTGACGTGGAGTTCCCCCGCGATCCGGGACATACTCTTTGGTTCCTCGATGCCGATAGCCTCCAAAATGTGCATGTCATTATTCGTAATATCCTTGAATTCTTCTGTTATGACCGCCTTTGCCTCTGCATCCATCACGTTATGGAACAGGTTCACCAACAGTTCATTCAGCACCCGGTTGTTGCTCTTCTCCATAGTGTCCTCTACGATATCTGAAATATCTCTGTCGTATGTCCGAGATTTTTCGAAGCTGCCTTCTCCGACAGATATCCATCGTGTACGGCTCTCCGAATCATTTTCAGTATATCGTCTACCAGGTCATCACGCAAGCCCCAATCGTAAGTCCGGCGCCGAATCCCGCCAGAACGATGCGGTCGCCGCGGTGCAGCTTTCCCTGCTTGTGCAGTTCATCCAGAAGCACCGGAATGGAGGCGGAGGACAGATTGCCTACCCTCTCCAGATTTGTAGGAAATTTTTCACGATCCGCATGAAGGCGTTTCGCCACTGCATCAATAATACGTGCGTTGGCCTGATGTAATACGAACATATCAATATCCGGCACAGCAAGTCCGGCATCTGCCAATGCTTCCTCGATACACTGCGGCACCCGTCTGGTAGCGAACCGGTACACTTCCTGTCCATCCATCTGAATATAAGGTTCTCTGTCGTTCGTCGGCTGGCTTTGGTCCGTTTTTGCCGCTGAAGTCCTTACATATGGGGTTGTCAGTTCTCTCGCTCCGCATTGCAGGACTCCGCCACCGGTGCCATCTGAGTGCAGTGCCCGGCCCAGAATGCCTGCTGCCGGTATCCGTTTCTCCTCCGCCGTCTCCTGCCTCCCTTTCTCTGTCTCCGGCAAAGCGTTACTGTATTCCACCGCCCGAGACTCCGTCCTGCATCTCTCCATAACCACGGCCCCGGCTCCGTCTCCGAACAGAATACAGCTGCCCCGGTCCTTCCAATCCACCAGTTTAGACAGTACCTCACTGCCGATGACCAGCGCATTTTCCGCAAGTCCCGTCCGCAGATAGGCATCCGCGGTATTCAGTGCAAACAAAAATCCGGAACAGGCCGCATTCACATCAAAAGCCAGCGCATTCACTGCGCCGATGTCCGCCTGCACCTGACAGGCGCAACAGGGCAGATACTGCTCCGGAGAGCAGGTTGCCACCAGGATCAGGTCGATCTCTTCCGCTCTTTTTCCTGCCTGTTCCAGTGCTTTACGGGCTGCTTCTGACGCAAGTGTCACAACTGTCTCCCCCACAGACACATGACGCTCACCGATACCGGTTCTCTCACGGATCCATTCATCCGAGGTTTCTACCATCTGCTCCAATTCTTTATTTGTAACAATCCTTCCCGGAAGAGCACTTCCGGTTCCGGTGATTCTTATGGTCCTCACGCCATTTCCTCCATGATATCCACTGTTCTTTCTATTTTCTGCGCCCTCCAGGCATTGCTGCCACAGAACAGCAGTCCATTATCCACATCTCCCATTGCCGCATTGATCAATGCTCTGGTGATGCAATAGGGCGCCGTCTTCGGGTCGCAGGTCTTAATGCAATGTCTGCATCCGGTCATAAACCGTTCTCCGGCTGCCACTTTTTCCAGAAAAGCATTCTGTATGGCTCTGCCGGGCATTCCCACCGGGCTTTTCACAATAACAATATCTTCTTTCTGCGCCCGGAGATACTCCTGCTTGTACGCCTCCGCCGCATCACATTCCTCTGTGGTCACGAAACGGGTTCCCATCTGTACCCCCGCAGCCCCGAGGTACAAGCAATGCTCCAGATCCCTCCGGTCATAAATACCGCCTGCTGCGATCAGTGGGATTCCCAGTTCTGCTGCCTGCCGGATCATTACCGTCAGTTCTCTCTCATAGTTCTCCGGTGTGTAAGTATCCAGCTCTTCCCGCTTAAAGCCCAGATGTCCACCTGCCAGCGGCCCCTCCGCTACAATGAAATCCGGCTTCCTGCCGTATTTTTTCATCCAGTATTTCGTGACCACCGACAGGGCACGGGTACTCGACACGATCGGAGCCAGCATTGTCCGGTGGCTGCGCCCGGGCATTCCGTTTTCCGTCTCTGCCACAACTCCGGGCAGATCTAACGGCAGTCCGGCACCGGAGATAATGCAGTCGGTACCTGCCAGCACTGCTGCCCTGACATAATCCTCGTAACGCTGCGTTGCCACCATGATGTTGACACCGACGATACCGCCTTTCGCGATCTGTCTTGCTTTTTCTATTTCTTTTCCGATAGTACGCAGATTACAGGCGATGGGATCTCTGTCAAAATCCGGTTCCCGGAAACCGATCTGGGCAGTAGAAATGATGCCGATCCCACCGGCAGCTGCCACTGCTCCCGCCAGACCGGACAGGCTGATTCCCACACCCATGCCTCCCTGGATCACGGGAATATCTGCATGTAATTCCCCCAGGATCATTTTTCCGTGCTTCATCCCACATTACCTCTCGTTACCGCTTTAATACTTGCGGAACCTTTCATAACGTTCCTCTGCGATCTGTTCACCGGTCATGCCGGTATATTTTTGCAGGAATTCCTTGATATGTTCCTTGAGATACCCGCCGATGGCTTCCACGGTACTTTGGTCTGCCCCGCCGTATTCCGGTACGATCCTCTCGATCACTCCGAGGCGTTTCAGGTCCTCGGATGTAATATTCATGACTTCACTGGCTTCTCTGGCACGGTCAGCATCCTTCCATAATATAGAAGCAAAGCCTTCGGGAGACAGGATCGAGTATGTGGCATTTTCCATCATCCATACCTCATTGCCTACCGCCGTAGCCAATGCTCCGCCGCTACCGCCTTCTCCGATAAGGATACACAATACCGGTACCTTCAGGGCTGACATCTCCAGCAGGTTCCGGGCAATGGCCTCGCCCTGGCCTCTCTCCTCTGCCTCCACGCCGCAGAAAGCTCCCGGCGTATTTACAAAGCTGATAATGGGTCTGTTGAATTTCTCCGCCTGTTTCATCAGGCGCAGTGCCTTACGATACCCCTCCGGCATGGGCATTCCGTAATTGCGTCTGGCACACTCCGCAAAATCCTTGCCCTTCACATCTGCCAGCACTGTCACCGGCTGCCCGTCCAGGAATGCCACCGCACCTACCAGTGCTTTATCATCCCCATAATAACGGTCTCCGTGAGCTTCCACTACATAATCGAAAATGTAGGGAATATAGTCGGTCGCTGCCGGTCTGTCCACTCTCCGAACGGTCTTGACCTTTTCCCATGCCGTTCTGGGGAGTGTCAGGAATGACCGTTCCTTCACAATCTCCGTAGGTTCAAAATGGAAGTCAATATTTTTCTTAAAATCTGCATAATTCCCCTCACTGCACCGATGCGTCGTGATCAGGAAATATAAGGTCTTCTTCAGATTCTCTCGGCGGACGATACCGTCCACAAAACCATGCTCCTGTAAAAATTCCGCTGTCTGGAAGCCGTCAGGGAGACGCTGTCCCAAGGTCTGCTTAATGACTCTCGGTCCTGCGAAGCCGATCAAGGCTCCCGGTTCCGCCATGATCACATCTCCCAGCATGGCAAAGCTGGCCGTTACGCCACCTGTGGTGGGATCCGTCAAAATAGTCGCATAGAGAAGTCCTGCTTCTCCATGCCGTTTGATCGCTGCGGAGGTCTTTGCCATCTGCATCAGCGACACAATTCCCTCCTGCATTCTCGCACCGCCGGAACAACAGAACAAAAATACAGGCAGTCGCAATTCTGTCGCCTTTTCAATTGCCCGGGTGACTTTCTCACCGACCACATGCCCCATACTTCCCATCATGAATTTGGATTCGCAGATGCCGATCACAGCCTTTTCCCCGTAAATCTCGCATTCGCCTACGGTCACAGCTTCTTTCACGCCGGATTTTTCCCTGGCCTCCGACAGTTTTTCTTCATAGCCCTCATATTTCAGTGGATTGCTCTCTTCTATCTCCTCGAACCAAGGCTGAAAGCTTTTCCGGTCTGCCACCATGCGGATCCGGTTGTGGGTCTTCACCCGGAAATAATAACCACATTCGTAACAGACATATTTATTTTTCGCTGCCCGGTCTCTGTTTATCATTTTCTTACATTTCGGGCATTTGATCTCTGTTTCTATCGTTACATTTCCCATACTTGCACCTCTTATTCTGCGTCACTCTTATCTCTCTGTCCCACTCATAAAAAACTTCCGCAGACTATTTTTATTTTACCGCAAAGGTAAGTTCTGCTTTCGCCGCCAGTTTTCCGTTTACCGTGGCGATCGCTTCCCCGACACCCACCGGTCCCTTACTGCGGATAATGGTAGTCTCCAGCTCCAAGGTGTCCCCGGGGCGCACCATCTGTTTGAATTTTGCCTTGTCGATCCCTGCAAAATAAGCTGTCTTGCCTCGGTTCTCCGGCAGAGACAGGATTGCCACCGCCCCGGTCTGGGCAAGTGCCTCCAGGATCAGTACTCCGGGCATCACCGGATTTCCCGGAAAATGTCCGGCAAAATACGGTTCATTGAAGGTTACGTTTTTGCGTCCCACCGCTCTGACACCAAACTCCAACTCCTCGATCGTATCGATCAGCAGAAAGGGATGTCTGTGGGGCAGAATCTCCATGATTTCCTGGGTGTTATATACTGACATGATTCCTCCGTTCCGCAAATAGCATTTTGTCAGCCGATGTTCTATGTTCCGACTGATATCCCACACCTTAAGTTCCGTTACAATCATTCCATGTACTTCTTTAGCAGCAGACTTGCATTATGTCCGCCGAAGCCCAGCGAATTGGTCAGTGCATAAGGCACCTCTTCTTCGTAGCTGTCCCGGCAGTAATTCAGATCCAGCTCCTCCTCCGTCTCACGCAGTCCCACGGTACGGTGGAGATAGCCTTCCTGAATTTCTTTTACGCAGGTGACGAATTCCACTGCACCCGCTGCTCCTAAAAGATGCCCTACCATAGATTTGGTGGAATTGATCTTCAGATCATAAGCATGTTCTCCAAATGCAAGCTTGATAGCTCTGGTCTCAAACAGGTCATTATGATGAGTGCTGGTTCCGTGGGCATTGATATAAGTAAGCTCCTCCGGCGCCACGCCGCCGTCTTTTAAGGCATTCAGCATGGCGGTGGCTGCTCCGCTGCCGTCCTCCGCGGGGGATGTAATATGGTAAGCATCCGAAGAACAGCCATAACCGATCAGCTCCGCATAGATTTTTGCTCCGCGTCTTTTTGCATGCTCCAGCTCTTCCAGTACCACTACCGCCGAGCCTTCTCCCATAACAAAACCATTGCGGTCTTTATCGAAGGGAATAGAAGCTCTCTGAGGATCTTCACTAAACGACAATGCTGTCAGTGCGGAAAATCCGGCAATGCCGATGGGCGTAATAGAGCTTTCCGTTCCTCCGGCTACCATCACGTCTGCATCACCGTACTGGATCGTACGATATGCTTCTCCGATGGAATGTGTACCGGTTGCACAGGCAGTCACAACGTTCAGACTCTTGCCCTTCAGCCCATAGGCAATGCTGACATTACCTGCTGCCATGTTGGAGATCATCAGAGGCACCAGCATGGGTCCTACCCTGCCGGGACCTTTTTCCTTCAGGCGGTCATATTCCCGCTCCATGGACTGTAAGCTTCCGATGCCGCTTCCCACACTGCAGCCCACCATATACGGATCTTCCTGTTCCATAATAAGACCTGCATCTGCGATCGCCTGTCCGGCAGCCGCCACTGCGAACTGGCAGAACTGCTCCATTCTGCGGGCAGATTTTTTGTCCATATATTGTGTAGGATCAAAATCCTTCACTTCTGCTGCCAGCTTACAACGGTAATCCGCAGTATCAAAATAGGTGATAGAACCGAATCCGGTCTTGCCCTCTTTGATACCACTCCAAAATTCCTCTACGCTGTTGCCGATGGGAGTGATGGCTCCCATGCCTGTTACTACAACTCTTCTATTCTTATCCATACGTGATATACTCCCTCGCATCCTGACTTATTTTCTATTCTGCTTTACTGTTTCGGACCATTTTTACATCGCCATACCGCCGTCCACGCACAGTACCTGGCCGGTGATATAGTCCGAGGCATCTCCTGCCAGGAACAGAACCGCCTGTGCGACATCCTCCGGTCTTCCCATTTTCTTAAGGGGAATCTGTCCGACCGCATTATCCTGTACCGCCTCCGGCAGCTTGTCTGTCATATCTGTCCGGATAAATCCGGGTGCTACGGCATTCACACAGACGTTTCTGGATGCCAGTTCTCTTGCTACACTTTTCGTCAGACCGATCAACCCCGCCTTAGATGCGGAATAATTAGCCTGACCGGCATTCCCGACGATGCCACTGACAGAAGAGATATTGATGATTTTCCCATATCTCTGCTTCATAAAGGTCTTCGTCAGATGCCGGATCATGTGAAATGCGCCTTTCAGGTTCGTATCCAGGACTGCATTGAACTCTTCTTCCGTCATCCGCACGATCAGATTGTCCCTCGTGATCCCGGCGTTATTGACAAGGATGTCAACTCTGCCGTATTTCTCTGTTACTGCCTTTACAAAGGCTTCACTCTCTGCAAAATCCGCAACATTGCACTTCACAGTCTCCGCCATACCGCCTTGGCTTCGGATGTCCGTCGCCACCGCTTCCGCTGCTTCTGCAGAGCCGTTATAATTAATGATCACCGTGGCTCCTTCTGCTGCCAATGCCTGTGCAACTGCTTTTCCAATGCCCCGTGATGCTCCTGTGACAATAGCAACTTGTCCTGTCAGACTTTTTCCTGTCAGCATGCCAGTTCCTCCATCACCCGGTCCAGATCCTCCGGTTTCTCGATATTGTATACTTTGACATTCCTGTCAATTTTACGGACGAAACTGCTGAGTGTCTTCCCCGGGCCGATCTCTATGAACGTGTCCACGCCATCCGCGATCATGCGCTCTATGCTCTGGGTGAACTGTACGGGACTGGATACCTGTTGTTTCAGCAGTTCCGCAACCTGTGACGCATCTGTCACATAATCCGCTGTTACGTTGGATACATAAGGAATCCAAGGGGTTGACAGCTTGACGCTTTTCAGTTCTTCTGCCAATTGTTCTCCTGCATTTTTTAACAGGGCTGAGTGGAACGGTCCGCTGACCTTTAAGGGGATACAGCGTTTTGCACCTGCTTCTTTCAGCGCTTCTGATGCCGCCTCTACTGCATCTGCCTCTCCGGTGATCACGATCTGTCCCGGGCAGTTATAATTTGCCACCGAGACGACTTTGCCGGTTTCTTTTGCTGTCTGTTCACAGATTTTTGCCACGATATCTCCGTCCAGTCCTAATACCGCTGCCATGGCGCCTCCTTCCGGATAGGCCTCCTGCATATAGATACCACGCATCCTTATGATCCGGAACAGGTCCGGCAGTTCCATCACACCAGCAGCAGCCAGCGCCCCATATTCTCCCAGGCTTAAACCTGCTGCCATCTCCGCTTTCAGACCCTTGGCTTCCAGTACCTTCAGGATTGCGACTTCCATGGTAAGCATAGCGATCTGCGTATATTCTGTAACGTTGATATAAGGATTTTCCTCAAAGGTCAGCTGCTCCATAGAGTACGGATGTCCGCTATCCGCCTGCTTTTCCCGTTTATCCTGCCAGTATAGATTCTGAAGCACCTTGTCTGCCAGCTTCCATACCGCCTGTGCTTCCGGATAAGTATCATGGAATTCTTTTCCCATTCCTATGTACTGAGATCCCTGTCCCGGGAATAAATATGCAATCTTGCTCATTTTGTCATCTCCTATTACTATGTGATACGATTTGTTCCCCTCATTACAGCACAGTTTCTATCGCACCGTTTTCCATATACACTACGCCGCCTGCCACTGTTCGAAATCTGCTGTCAGCGGTTAGCTGTCGCTATATTTTATTTATGCTGTCCTTGTGCCGCTATGCACTCCTGCGCCTGCTGCACTGTTTCTTCAATAATCTCACGGCAGGTCTGTTCTCTGCGAATCAATCCTGCAATCTGCCCAGCCATCAGAGTTCCGTTTACGGTATCTCCGTCCTGCACTGCCTTCCTGAGAGATCCCAGTGTCAGCTTTTCCAGCTCCATGAAGTCTGCATTTTCCTTTTCCAGCTTCAGATACTCTCTGGTCATCTGATTACGCAGGGAACGCACCGGATGTCCGGTAGACATTCCCGTCACCACGGAATCGATATCCTTTGCCTTAATGATCTGATTCTTGTAATTTTCATGGACAACGGATTCCTTTGATGCGACGAACCGGGTGCCCATCTGGATACCTTCCGCTCCCAGCATAAAAGCCGCCGCCATTCCTCTGCCATCGGCGATACCTCCGGCTGCGATCACCGGGATAGATACCGCATCCACCACCTGCGGCACCAGCGCCATGGTTGTGGTAGAACCGATATGTCCGCCACTCTCCATGCCTTCCGCCACTACGGCGTCTGCTCCTGCCCGCTCCATCATCTTCGCCATAGCTACACTTGCCACCACCGGAATGACCTTCACTCCGGCATTTTTCCACAGCTCCATGAATTTTCCGGGATTTCCCGCACCTGTCGTTACCGCTTGTACTCCTTCTTCCACAACAATCTTCGCTACTTCCTCTGCGTTGGGATTGAGCAGCATGATATTCACGCCGAAGGGCTTGTCGGTCAGCTCTTTACATTTACGGATTTCCTCCCGGACGACCTCCGGCGGAGCGGAAGCGGCACCGATGATGCCTAAGCCTCCGGCATTCGATACCGCTGCCGCCAGCTTATGTTCCGCCACCCATGCCATGCCGCCCTGGAAAATGGGATATTCGATTTGTAGAAGTTCCGTGATCTTTGTTCTCATTGTCTTTCTGATCCTTCTCGTCGTTCTGCGTTATATTACATATTCTGATGATACCAGGGCCAAAAGGTCTAAGCCCACATGAGGGCAGATATGCAGTCCTTACGCCTGCTCCTGAATATATCTGATAACATCACCTACTGTTGCCATATTTTCCAATTCCTCAGAAGGAATGGACACACCATATTCCTCTTCAAATGCCATTACCAGTTCAAACAGATCCAGGGAGTCCACTTCCAGATCCTCCTTGAAACGGGTTGTCTCTGTGATCTCTACATTCTCCTGGTTTAACTGTTCTCTGATGATAGCTGCTACTTTTTCTAACATGTTTTTGCTCTCCTTATGCATTTAAAGTCTTTCTTCGTCAAATTATTTTGACTATCAAAGTATTTAAATGCAATATACTACGCGGATGTTGTTCTGTCAACATCTTTTTTTATTATTACCACATATATTATTTTCATCGCTCTGGCGGTAAAATCAGGATTTTTTGTTTCTCCCCTTGCCAAACCGGCATTTTTCAGATAAAATAATCTACGTTGTAATCCTTTGGAGACGTATCGAAGTGGTCATAACGGGGCGCACTCGAAATGCGTTAGCCCTTCTCGGGCACGTGGGTTCAAATCCCACCGTCTCCGCGCATAAAAAGCCGATAATCTGTGAAAACAGACTATCGGCTTTTCGTTTTAGAAAAATGTGCAAAATATGTGTTTATTTTCCAGAAAAATGTGTTACGTCTCCCGCAGGATCTGCATGATCGTATCATAATGCTCCGGATCATGTGGGAAGGTGCAGTCTGAGCAGTCCTTGATCCGTCTGCCGTTTTTCTCGAAATACCGGGGATTCCCTGGGCAGTGCTCCAAGCGGTACATGGGGCAGTAGCAGAACAGGCAGTTGAAATCTGCAAGTCCCTTGTGGCAGGGGAAATATTTACAATCTTTATTCTCAAAAAAACGATAGGAATTTTCCATTTGCAACACTCACATCCTTCCATAACCTGCAAAGTTTGCGCATTGGCGCAAATTTGCGTGTGAAACTTAGAACTTCTTCACGAAAGAGCCCTTGCTCTGAGTGATCAGAAGTTCTTTTCACACTTCACACTACACTTCTTCCGCCATGCACATTCCATGGGCAATCTTCTGCTCTTTCAGCTGTTCCTCCAGCTGGTTCAAGGCATCATCTTCATCCTCTGCAAACACCATCGCCTGATAGACTTCCTCCGGTCCTTCCGGTGCCAGCGCTGTCACCTCATACATCTGCATGGCAATTACCTCTTTCTTCCTCAAAATACACGTTCACCCTTCTCTTTATTTTATACCCGTTTCCCCGTTTTTTTGCAAGCGAAAAGCGCCACTCCGGGGAAGAGTGCCGCTTTTCAGGAGAGATTTATGTATTGAATGTTGTTGGCGAAATATTAACCCTTGACGCTTCCCATTGCCACGCCCTGGACAATGTACTTGGAAAGGAACAGGTATACGATGATAACAGGGAAGATAGAGAATGCAATCGTTACATACACCTGACCCATATCAAACTTCAGGAAGTCTGCGGAACGCAGCTGAGCGATCAGGATAGGTAATGTCTTCATCTTGTCATCATGCAGAACCAGTGCCGGTGTGAAGTAGTTATTCCAGTTCGCTACGAAAGTGAAGATCGCCTGTACTGCGATTGCCGGCTTCATCAGCGGCAATACGATGGAATTAAATGTACGGAACTCACCGGAACCATCGATTCTGGCTGCCTCTACCAGAGACAGGGGCAATGCACTTTCCATGTACTGCTTCATATAGAAGAAAGTAGCGGGTGCTGCGATTGCCGGAATGATCAGGGGGATAAAGTTATCCTCCAGCTTCATATCAGCTACCAACTGGATAAATCCGAGTGCGGTAACCTGGGTAGGAATGGTCATGATTGCCAGGATAAAGGTAAACATGAACTTCTTTAACTTAAAATCATATACATGGATCGCATATGCGGTCATGGTAGAGAAGTAGGTACACAGCACAGCACTGCAGGTTGCTACTACAAGGCTGTTGATCATACCTCTGACTACCGGCAGGGTTCCTGCCATGACACCCTTCCAGTTCTGGATCAGATGTGTGCTGGGCAGCAGGGTAAATCCCTGTGTCAGCTCGCCTTTGGATCTAGTTGCATTTACAAACAGTATATAGAACCAGAACAGGCAGAGAAAACTCATAATAACCAGTACGATATATGCAAGTGCTCTTCTGGCATGAATGCCCAGACCTTTTTTTGTCTCGTTTGTTTCTACGCTCAACATTTCTGCCACCTCCTACTTATCCTGTTTGCCGTTCGAGAACTTAAATACGATCAAGCTCAGGATACCTGTGATAATGAACAACATTACAGACAACGCACCACTCATTCCGTAGTTCTTACTGTACAAATGGTTGTTCAGGTACATGATCAGGGTCATGCTGGATCTCATAGGATCGCCCTTACCGTTGGTCAGAATCTGAGGTACATCGAACATCTGCAGACCACCGATCAGGGATGTGATCATTACGTAGATCAGAATCGGCTTCAACAAAGGTAATGTAATCTTGAAGAATACCTGGGTAGAGGTTGCTCCGTCTACCTCGGCTGCCTCGAAGAGGGAAGTATCGATACCCATCATACCTGCCATCAGGAGGATCGTTGTATTACCAAACCACATCAGGAAGTTCATCAATGCTACCAGACCTCTGGTACTCCATACGTTTGTAAGGAACTGATATGGCTCTTTTAAGATTCCGATCTGCATCAGCATTTCATTGATAGGACCACCATCAGAGAACAGCGTGAAGAACAACATTGCAAATGCGGAAGCCATGATCAGGTTCGGCAGATAGATCACTGTCTTGAAGAATCTCTGTCCCTTTAATCTAAGGCTGGGATCCGAGAACCATGCACCCAGAAGCAGAGATATGATGATCTGCGGTACAAATCCCAGTATCCACATGATCAATGTATTCTTGGTGTACATCCACAGGTCCGGATTGGACAACAGCTTTGCATAGTTACCAAATCCGATGAAATTCGGTCCGATCTGTGTCAGTCCGGAACGGTAATTTTCAAAAAAGCTGTAATAAAATGTCCTGAACAACGGGATCAACTGGAATAATACATACACTACTACAAAGGGGATCAGGAAAATATACCCCCACTTATTATAGCGTACCACCTTTCCGCGTTTTACCTTTGCCATAATGATTCCTCCCTTTTGCCGTCATGCTCTCTTAGCGACTTTACGTTTTTCGTGCCTTTCTTTGTTTCCGATCAGGCTCGCAGCAGCTCTCTTCTTTTTGTTCTTAATTATCTTCTTCTGAAAAAAGCTTCTGCCAACCGGGAATTTTGAGAGAAAAACCGTGCCTACCTGACCAGCCAGGCAGGCACGGTTCTCAATTCCTTATTGTTTCGCTATTCGCTTATCATTTCGGATTAGTGAGTAAGCTCAGGATACTTCTCTTCTACAGCCTTGTAGAACAGATTCAGTGCATCATCCAGAGAAGCCTTGCCATCGAAGTAGTTCTTCATAGCATGCTGGAACTCTTCGTTACATCCCTGATCGTATGCAGACAGGTTGCTCAGATCGATCTTCTCAGCGCCTGCGCAGAACATAGCCAGAGGGTTCTGTCCGCCCAGTACCTTGCTCTGATAAGAGGTATCTGCTGCCATAGCTTCCATAGCGGGTTTGTTGTTTACGAAATCATCATCAGCTACAACGATCTCTTTCATGATGTCTTCATCAGTGGTCATCTTCAGGATGATATCCTTAACCAGAGAAGCGTTGTCGGTTCCGGTAGCACCGCAGATCCAAGTACCGCCCCAGAAGAAGCCCTGAGGTCCTTCAGTAGCGCCCCAGCCACCCTGATTTGCGATAGATCCATCGGTATCAGCTGCCATGGAGAAGTTGATCAGCCAAGCGGGTCCAAAGTAGCAGAATACTTTGCCATCGGGATAGAAGCCTTTGCTCCAGTCATCAGACCACAGGTCGAAGGTACCGGTTTCCTTAGCGTCAACCATCTTCTTGGAGTCATCAACCCACTTCATCAGGTTGTCATCGATTACGATCTTGCCATCCTGTACCCATTTGCCGGATACGTTGTTGGAGTATACACGATAAGTATCGTTTACGGAAGATACCATGTTGTAACCGGCTGCTTTCATCTTCTCAGCGGTTGCGGTGAAGGTATCCCAATCAGATACAGACTTCTGAACCTCTGCAGGATCATCGGTTCCCAGAACAGCCTTAGCAGCTTCACGGTTGTAAATCAGAACGCCGGGGCAGCCCTGCCATGAAACACCCTTCAGATTGCCGTTGGAGTCGGTAACAACATCCTTGGTGTACTGATACTGGTTAGCCAGATCTGCATCGGTGATGCCCAGATCCTTAACAGGCATTGTGTAGTCGGTATCAACATATTTCAATGCGTAGTCAGCCTCAACCAGGAACAAGTCGATCTTGTCATCAGCTGCTGCATCAGCCTGCTTTAACAGTGTTGCATCCAGATTGTTCTGATAAGCGTTGTCATCAGAAGGAGTGATGTTCCACTTTACAGTGATGTCACCGATCTTACCGGTGGTTCCATCTACTTCTTCATATCCGGGATAATGATCTGTCAGACGGCTCTTGAACTCCTCGTTCCAGCAGTAGATGTTGAAGACTTTGCCTTCCTCTGTTGCTGCCTCCGTAGAAGCTACCTCGGTAGAAGCTGCTGCTTCGGTGGATGCTGCGGGTGCTGCCTCACTAGAAGCTGCTGCAGGAGCATCGTTGCTGTTGCCACAGCCTACCAGCATGCTGGCAAGCATAGCGGTTGTAAGTAAAGCACTAAGTACTTTTTTCTTCATGTTTGTTTCCTCCCATTTTTTGTTGAATGTTTGTTGTAAGTGCTTGTTGCATTTATCTTCATATGGTTGCGGTTGCTACGCTTCCATATAAATGCCTGATTATTTGTCTGTCGGAATCTGTGCTACCGACTTGCCTTCCACTACCTTACCGGGTACTATGACCTGTTCGATAATGGTGGTCTTAGGTCTCTCTATGAGGCTGATCAGTTCTCTGGCTGCTAAGCATCCGATCTGTTCGGTATCCTGCTGGACTGTGGTCAGCCTGGGCTCCAGCTGTCTTGCGGACTGAATCCCATCATATCCTGCCACCGAGATATCTTCGGGAATCTGTAACCCCCTCTCCCTGATAGCATTGATGCCTCCGAAAGAAGCGAAGTCATCCGGATAAATGATACATGTCGGTGGATCCGGAAGATCCAGTAATTCGTTAGTCACACGATAGGTCGTGGCAGTATCTCTGTAAGCCGCTTCTCTGATGTACTCATCGGGAATCTGTAGCCCCAGTCGTTCTGCCGTCCGGTAGAAGCTGGATAACCGCCCCGAGGTAACCGCTGACATTGCGCCGTGGATATAGGCAATTTTCCTATGTCCTCTGCTATATATGTATTCCAGCAGTTCTTTCATACCTGTCACATTGTCCGACATGATCGCGATACGGTTATTAAACAGATAGTCAATGGTGACCACCGGGATGGAACTCTGTACTAATTCGATGACTTCGGGATCTGCAAAATCGATACAAGCGAGTACCACTCCATCAAAGCCTCTGTACCTGCTGTGTTCCAGGTAGGACATCCGATCCGGACGGTTCTTGCAGCTGTTAATAAATGTAATGTCGTAACCGCTCTTCTCTGCAGTCCTTTTGAAGCTGTCCAGTACACTGGAAAAGTAATCATGGGTCAGACCGCTTTGTGCTTCATCTACGAAGAGGACTCCTATTCCATAAGTTCTGTTCGTCTTCAGTGCTCTGGCAGAAAGGTTCGGGGAATATCCCATCTCCTTGGCTACCCGTCTGATATTTGCTTTCGTTTCTTCTCCAATGTCCTTGTGGTCGTTCAGTGCCTTGCTGACAGTTGCAACGGAGACTCCACAAATCTTGGAAATGTCTTTCAATGATGCCATACCGTTCTCCTGTTTCATGTCTTCGTCATTTCATCCGACCTGTTTTGTAACTTAATCGTTTTCGTAGTTTTAATATATACCATCTTTGAGCATTTTGCAATACTTTTTTGCAGTTTTTTTCTAAAAAGTATCCACTTTGTCTATAATTAACAATTTCAAATAGGGGTTTTTGTACATTTGGCTTGTACAACAATCGGGTTTCTTCTATATAATGGAAAAGTATGCGATAACGTTTGCCACTATTTCGTTTCGTAAATCCGCTTTTTTCAAGATCCGTTTTGTTTTGTATCTTCTGTCCATGTTTTTCTTGCGTATTTGTATATATTGCGCATTTTACAGGCTTTTTCAAGATTCGTATTGCATTTTCAGCACTGCTTCTGTATAATACAAATCAGAATTCCGGATTACTTAATCGTTTACTGAACATTAAGCAGTTCGCAATAAAAAAGTAAACACTCAACATACAACAACATGAAAGAAGGAGATTTTCTTATGAAGTATGGTCATTTTGATGATGTGCATCAGGAATATGTCATCACTACTCCCAAGACTCCGCTTCCCTGGATCAACTACCTGGGCTGCAACGAGTTTTTCAGTCTGATATCCAACACCTGCGGCGGATATACCTTCTATAAGGATGCCAAGCTGCTGCGTCTGACCCGTTATCGTTACAATAATGTACCGACAGACATCAACGGCAAATATCTGTACATTAAGGATGGAGATACCGTATGGAATCCCGGCTGGCAGCCTACGAAGACCGAACTGGACTCTTACGAGTGCCGTCACGGTATCGGTTACAGCCGTTTCACCTCTTCCAAGAACGGTGTTAAGGCTTCCGTGCTCTCTTTCGTTCCTCTGAATGATAACTGTGAGATCTCTCAGCTGACTCTGACCAACGGCAGCTCCGAGGACAAGAAGCTGTCCGTATTCTCTTATGTAGAATGGTGCCTGTGGAATGCCGACGATGATATGAAGAACTTCCAGCGCAACTTAAGTACCGGCGAGGTGGAAGTACAGGATTCCACTATTTACCACAAGACCGAGTACCGCGAACGTCGTAATCATTACGCAATCTATTCTGTAAATACGAAAATTGACGGTTTCGATACCAGTAGAGATGCTTTCCTGGGTGCGTACAGAGGAGCAGATTCTCCCGAAGCGGTTGAGAACGGCAAGTGCACAAACTCTATGGCAAGCGGCTGGTCTCCCATCGCTTCTCATCAGATCAATATAGATCTGGCAGCCGGTGAGACCAAGACCTTCATCTTCGTACTGGGTTATATCGAGAATCCCGAAGACGAGAAGTGGGAGTCTTACGGTGTGATCAACAAAACCCGTGCCAAGGAAATGCTGGCAAAATACCAGACCGACGCCCAGGTAGAGGACGCTTTTGCAGCACTGCAGGCTTACTGGAAACAGTTACTTGCCCGTTACACAGTAGCTTCTGCTGATGATAAGGTAAACCGCATGGTCAACACCTGGAACCAGTATCAGTGCATGGTAACCTTCAACATGTCCCGTTCCGCTTCTTATTATGAGTCTGGCATCGGTCGTGGCATGGGCTTCCGTGATTCCTGCCAGGATCTGCTCGGCTTCGTACATCTGATCCCGGATCGTGCAAGAGAGCGTATCATCGATATCGCTTCCACCCAGTTTCAGGACGGCAGTGCTTACCATCAGTACCAGCCTCTGACCAAGAAGGGCAACTCCGATATCGGCAGCGGCTTCAACGATGATCCTTTGTGGCTCATTGCAGGTACCAGTGCTTACGTAAGAGAGACCGGTGATACCTCCATCCTGACCCAGATGGTTCCTTTTGACAACGATATGAGCGTGGCTGCTCCTCTGATGGATCACTTAAAGCGCTCCTTAGACTATATCATCAACCACAAAGGCCCTCACGATCTGCCTCTGATCGGACGCGCCGACTGGAATGACTGTCTGAACCTGAACTGCTTCTCCGCTCATCCCGGAGAATCCTTCCAGACCTTCGGTCCCAGTGAAGGACCCGTGGCAGAATCCGTATTCATTGCCGGTATGTTCGTAAAATACGGTGAAGAATATGCCCAGCTGTGCGAGCTGATGGGTGATGCTGATGAAGCTGCCCGCGCACGCAAGGAAGTACAGGCAATGTACGATGCGATCCTGAAGGATGGCTGGGACGGCGACTGGTTCGTTCGTGCTTACGATGCTTACAGTCACAAGGTAGGTTCCAAGGAATGCCGCGAAGGTCAGATCTACATCGAGCCTCAGGGCTTCTGTGTGCTCGCCGGTGTCGGTGTAAAGGAAGGGCTTGCCGAGAAGGCACTGAATTCCGTAAAAGAAAGACTGGATACCAAGTATGGTGTCATGATCTTACAACCTGCATACACGGAGTATCACCTCGAACTTGGTGAAGTATCCTCTTATCCCCCCGGATACAAGGAGAATGCCGGTATCTTCTGCCACAACAATCCCTGGGTATCCATCGCAGAGACCGTTCTGGGCAGAGGTGACAGAGCCTTCGAAATCTACCGTAAGACCTGTCCCGCATACATCGAGGATATCAGCGAGATCCATCGTACCGAGCCTTATGTATACTCCCAGATGGTAGCCGGTAAGGATGCAAAATTCTACGGCGAAGCGAAAAACAGCTGGCTGACCGGTACCGCGGCATGGACTTTCGTAAATATCTCCCAGTACATCCTTGGTGTATATCCTACCCATCAGGGATTATCCGTAGATCCTTGTATTCCTAAGGGCTTCGGTGATTTCTCCATCACCCGTAAGTTCCGTGAGGGCACCTATCACATTCAGGTGAAGAATCCTCAGAATGTGGAGAAGGGTGTGGTATCCATGACCGTAGATGGCAAGGCTGTTGACGGACACATCATCCCTTACGAAAAGGGCAAGGAAGAGTACAACGTAGTTATTACCATGGGCTAAAGAACATAGTTTAAACAATTTCTATCCTCCTTAAAAATCCTCCGGCAACTATAATTGCCGGGGGATTTTTCTGTCAAATGATATTATTTTCTCCATTTTTCTGAAGCAGTTTCCGGTACGTGGCATCCATTCCCAATGCCCCAAGTGGTGCTGTAATGAGAATTGCCAGCACTGCCACCGAAAGGACGATCTTACCACAGGCTAATCCCATCGCTAACGGCACGGAGCCGATGGCTGCCTGTACGGTAGCTTTCGGCAGATAGGCGATCATACAGAACAGGCGCTCCTTTTTACCTAGTTCCGTTCCCAGCAGACACAACGCCACACCAACGGAACGGAACACCAGTGCCAGCAGAATCATGCCCACTGCTGCAAGACCGGCTTCCATGGTATAGCGGATGTCCACCGCAGCGCCTACGAGTACAAACAGTACTACCTCCGCTGCCAGCCACAGCTTGCCGAACTTGACAGACAACCTGCCCGTGACTTCCTTAGGTGTCCGCATCTTCAGTGCACATGCCATGCTCACCACTGCTAGCAATCCGGAAAAAGCAACCTTTCCCTTTAACATCGTCTCCAGTGCCATTAACAGGAAGGATAATCCCATAATAATAATGACTTTCATGCTGTTGCGCACGTAACTGCCCTTCCGATATAACAGTTCAAAAAGCTGTCCCAGCAGCCATCCCACCAACGCACCGAACAAGACACCGGTCAGGATTGACACCGGAACATTTGCAAAATCCAGTGCATTTACATGTCCGCCCTGTGCCATTCCAACAAAAGTGGAAAACAGCACTATGACATAAATGTCATCGCAGGAAGCTCCTGCCAGGATCATCTGCGGAATACTTTTCTCCGTGCCATAGCCATTCTCCATAAGGTGCACCATCCGTGGCACCACCACAGCAGGTGACACTGCTGCCAGTACCGCACCCATGACCGCCGCATCCATTCTGCTGATATTCAGGATCATGGGGGCAAATATTACAAAAGCAAGCAATTCACAAGTAGCGGGAACGCAGGACAGCATGACTGCGGAACGTCCTACTTTTTTCAGATCCTTCAGATCCAGAGATAATCCGGCCTTGAGAAGTATAATGATCAGCGCGATCTGTCGTAGCTGTGATGAAATATTCAGAATCGATACATCCAACAGGTTCAGCACATATGGTCCCAGAATAATTCCGGTAAACAGCATTCCAATGATGCGGGGCAGATGGATTTTCTGGCAGATCGCCGCCATAAGCAATCCCAATAAAAAGATCAGTCCCAATGATGTAAGCATAAAAATTCCTCCGTTTTCTCGCAGCAGGACGTTTTGGATTCCAGCAAAAAGGCTGGTGTCCCCTGCATGTTCTGCAGAAGTCATCAGCCAAATAAAATCCTATTTCGGCGGTTCGAAACCTAAGTTTCCGGGAGAACCTCATTCCCGATGTTTTTATTATATACTAGAAAATATCCACCGTCAACGCATCCCCGAAATCCTCTGCCGGAATCTCGAAATCAACAATTCCCACTGCATACGGCTGCAGTACATACTGCCCGGATTCAAAGACGAATCCATCTCCCGTAATGCTGAAAGTCGGGCTTGCCGGTCCATTGCCGGTACCTGCGATGTCCGCTCCATAGATTTCCTGATAGATAGTATCCATATTTTCCGTACCATCTAACACTACCAGTTTAATACTCTTCTCATAATCAGGGAAGAAGCAGTCATCCGTCGCCTGCATCTCGGCAGCTTTTTTCGTCACCAGTTCCAGTGCTTTGTCACGGAAGCTGTTTCCGAGACTGTCAAAGGTAATTTTTTCTCCTGTCTGCGTATAATAGTTTCTGTAATCCTGTATGTACCAGCCATGCGCTCCCTGATTATAGCCCTCATTGCCCCATACCACGCTGATCACCTTGTCATCTGCACGGATCACCTGAAATGAAAGCTCTTCATAGCTTGTCACTCCCGACATCTCGCCCTCATAAACTGTACCGAAATCACTATTGTTGATACTATCCAAAAAAGTTTCCACATACACGTTCCAATCCTTTTGGATCTTGTCCTGCGCTTCTTCATTACCTTCTATCGTGATCGTCGGCACCTGATAGGCGTAGGTGTATTTTCTTTCCGCATTTTCCGGATCACTGTTACCCTCAAAGTCCTCTGTGGTAATCTCCACTTTGCTGGTTGCAGCAATCTCGGTCTGCGTCTCCTGCTGCGATGCCGTCTCCGTTACTGCATTCTCCAGTACGCTTTCCTGCGTATTCTCAATTGCGGTGCCGGTCACCTCCGGGATCACTGGGGATTCCTGACTTCCGCATGCCGTAAACGCAAGCAACAGTCCTGTAAGTATTGTAGCCAATAATTTCTTTTTCATTTTATTTACCTCCTAATGCCAGTATATACAACCATTGCATCATAATGGCATCATGTCCCGACCACGCCCCGCAACACAACTTTCCCCACATATTTTCGGACGAGTTCCGCCATCTGTTCCAGTTCCTCCCGCGAGAAAGCACCAAACAGTTCCGCACCGCCCGGCTTAACAGCATTGCTTTCTGCTGTCCGCGTCATCCGGTACAGGCAGTTATCATTCTCCTGATAACTCTGCAAGTAGTATGCAGGACATCCTTCGATCCATCTGCCGATCTCCTCAAATTCTCCCACGGTATGAATCCCCTTTACCACAGTAGTCCGGAATTCATAGGGGATGCCGCTGCTTTTCAGGATACCGATACTCTCCTCGATGCGGGAGATATCTATATACGGCAGTCCCGCCGCCCGGGCATAATTATCTTTGGAAGCCTTAATATCCATCGCCACATAATCGATCAGGTGCTCCTGTAACAATTCCCACAATACTCCGGGCATATAGCCGTTGGTATCCAGCTTGATGGGATACTCCAGCTCCTTGATCTTTTGCAGGAACTTGCGAAGATCCCGCTGCAGAGTCGGCTCTCCGCCGGTGACGCAGACGCCCTGGAGGATTCCCTGCCTTTTCTTCAGGTAGTACAGCACTTCCTCTTCCGCGACGGAGGGCTGTCTCGCAGGATCCAGTACCAGTTCCCCATTGTGGCAAAACGGACAGCGAAAATTGCAGCCTCCTGTAAAAACAGTGGCTGCAATATGTTCCGGATAATCTAATAAAGTTGTCTTGTTAAAACCATGTATTTCCATACAGCATTCCCTTCGTCCCCACAGGGACTGTATGACTCTTTCTTACGTCCTCGACATCGTAGAATCCCGGACCACCAGTTCTCCATCGAATACGCAGTGCTGGTGTTTCGCTTTTTTCCCGATAATGTCAAACAGAATCCGGGCAGTCTCTCTCGCCATGCTGTCTACCGGCTGCTTTAAAGTCGTCAATGACGGGATAACATATTTCCCGATTTCCACGCCATCAAAGCCTGTCAGGGAAATATCTTCCGGTACCTTGTATCCGGCATCAGACAATGCTTTTCCTGCACCGATTGCCAGCATATCGGAGATTGCGAAGATCGCCGTGCACGGAATCTGCTTCTCCAGGAATTCCTTCGTCACCATATAGCCATTCTCCAGGGAGTAATCTTCCAAATCACTCCTCATGGGCAGGATCAGTTCTTCCCTTACTTCTATTCCGTTATCCTTCAACGCCTTTTTATAGCCTTCCAGACGCAGTTTACCGATGGAAGCATCCGTTTTGCGGGCACAGACGATCGCAATATCCTTATGCCCATTCTTACACAGATAGTCCACCATCTTGTAGCTTTCTTTGGTATCATCCACGGTCACGGAAGAATAGGTATTACGGCTGAATCCCTTTGGCAGCATTCCGGTAGTGCTCAAGATAAACGGTACATGAAGCTGTGCCAGTTTTTCCTCGCTGTGAACCAGATAACCACCGAGAAAAATAATGCCCCGAAGCCTTTTTTCCTTTACAAGCTTCAGCGCCACCTCCACTTCATCATCGTCATAATCGACATGCTGCAAAACCATGGAGTAGGACTTTTCCTTGATCTCTTCTTCCAATACCTTGATCATCTGGCTGAAGAAAGAGTTATTAATACCTTTGACCAGTACTGCAATTGCCTTGGCATCCTGACGCTTCAGGTTTCTGGCACTGTTGTTGGGTACGTAGTTATTCTCTTTGATCACCCGCATGATCGTTTCCTTGGTCTCAGGATTGATGTCCGGGTGGTTATTTATGGCACGGGATACCGTGCTGACGCCGACACCGCAGATTCTGGCAATGTCTCTGATCGTGATTTCCTCCATGGAATGCAAACCTTTCTAAGCCTACAGACTTATCTGCCGTACAGCTTCGTCATGCTGCGGATCCGCCCTGCAAGCTCCTTTGTAAAATCTCCGTTCCCCATTCTCCACATCCAATTGATGCCAAGCGTGGAAGGAATGTTGATGCGGGCCTCCGATCCCAGTCCGAGATAATCCTGCATGGGAATGATCGCCATATCCGCTACGCTGGACATTGCGGCACGCACGAATTCCCAGGGAATTTGCTCTCTGGGAATCGGCTCTCCGTCCGCATTTTTCAGACGCAGATAGTCGTCACAGAGCTTTTTGTCAGCTCCCTTCAAGGTGTCATACCACCCCATCACAGTATCATTATCATGAGTTCCTGTATATACCACGCAATTATGTGTATAATTGTGCGGCAAATAATCACTTTCCTCACGGGAATCAAAAGCAAACTGCAAAATTTTCATACCTGGATAACCGGATTTCTTCACTAATTCTATCACAGATGGTGTTAAAAAGCCAAGGTCTTCTGCAATAACTTCTTTTTCTCCCAATTTTTCCTTCATGGCACGGAAAATATCGTATCCCGGACCCTGTTCCCAGTGACCGTGCTCCGCAGTGGGTTCCCCATAGGGAATCGCATAATAAGCATCGAATCCACGGAAATGATCGATACGTACCACATCATAGCGCTCAAAGCAGGCTGCCAGCCGCTGCATCCACCAGGCATAACCGGTCTCTTTGTGATGTTCCCAGTTATACAGAGGATTACCCCACAGCTGTCCGGTGGCAGAAAATGCATCGGGAGGGCATCCCGCTACTGCTACCGGCTCACAATCCTCGTCAAACTGGAACAGCTCCGGATTCGCCCAGGCATCTGAGCTGTCAAATGCCACATAAATTGGAATATCCCCGATAATCTTGATGCCGTTATCGTTGGCATAGGTCTTTAGTTTCTCCCACTGTACCTGGAACAGATACTGCTGGAACTGGTAAAACGCGATCTCTTTCGCATATTTTCTGCGATATTTGTCCATAGCCGCAGGAGTTCTCAGTTTGATATCATCCTCCCAGGCTGCCCAACAGATACCACGGAAGCCGTCCTTGATTGCCATGTATAATGCATAATCCTCCAGCCAGTATGCATTCTTCTGTACAAACTTCTGAAATCCCGGATCCTCTTCGATATGACTGTTGTCAAACGCTTCTTTTAACAGGCGGAAACGGCTCTTGTAGATTTTACCGTAATCCACGGAATGAATGTCAGTACCGAAATCGTAGGCATTGCACTGCTCTGCGGTCACATAGCCTCTCGCCACCAGATCCTCCGGATCGATGAAATAAGGATTCCCTGCAAAGGTGGAGAAGGACTGGTACGGAGAATCTCCATAGCTGGTCGGGCCTAACGGCAGGATCTGCCAGTATGCCTGACCGGCTTCCTTTAATCTGTCAATGAATTTGTATGCTTCTTTGGAAAAGCAGCCGATTCCGTATTTGGAAGGCAGGCTGCTCACCGGCAGCAAGATTCCACTTTTTCTCATAACATAAATCTCCCGTTGTAACTTTTTCGTTTAACCCTTAACTGCGCCGGCTACCACGCCTTCGATGATGTACTTCTGACAGGTCAGATAGAAGACGATGATAGGGATGACAGACAATACCAACAGTGCCATCATGGCACCCAGATCCTTTGCACCGTAAGAGCCTACCAGGTATTGTACAACAACCGGGATAGTTTTGTAATTAGTACTCAGACCAATTACCAGATAAGGCAGCAAATAGTCGTTCCAGATCCACATAGCGTTCAGAATCGCTACTGTGATAGCAGTCGGCTTCAGGATCGGCATTACGACGCCGAAGAAAGTCTGCAGCGGATTACAGCCGTCGATCATGGCTGCCTCTTCGATGTCTAACGGAATAGATTTGATAAATCCGCAGAACATAAATACGGACAGACCAGATCCGAAGCCCAGATACAGAAGCACCATTCCGGGAGGGTTATTTAAGTGAGTCATATTCGCCAGCTTAGACATCGTGAACATAACCATCTGGAAAGGCACGATCATGGAAAATACAAACATATAATACAATACGTTGGTCACACCGGTTTTTACTCTGGTCAGGTAATAAGCGGTCATGGAAGTAAACAGAATGATCGCTGCCACAGAAAATACCGTGATAAAAGCAGACCATCCGAAGGCTGTGAAGAAACCTGTTTTTTCAATACCGTTCACATAGTTGGTAAGCCCTGCAAAAGTCTCTGCAGTAGGCAGTGCGAAAGGATTGTTACTGATGAACAGTTTTCCCTTAAAGGAGTTGATCAGCACGAAGAAAATAGGTGTCAAAAATGCAACTACCAGCACACACAGGATACAAAAAATGATCACATTAGAAGTTTTTTTCTTAGTCATTATTGCTCTACCTCCTTACGTCTGGTAAGTACCAGCTGTCCCAGGGCAATGACTGCCACTACAATGAAGAACAGTACTGCTTTGGCCTGACCAACACCTTCAAATCCGCTTCTGCCATAGAAGGTATTGTAGATATCCAGAGCCAGCATAGCTGTCTTTTTGCTGGGTGCTCCAGCCGTCAATGCAAGGTTCTGGTCGAACAGCTTAAAGCTGTTGGACACGGTGAGGAACAAACATATGGTAATAGATGGCATAACCATCGGAATTTTCACTTTGAATAATGTCTGTAACGAAGTAGCTCCATCGATCTCTGCTGCTTCGATCAGATCCGTAGGTACATTCTGCAGTCCGGCTACATAAATGATCATCATATAACCGATCATCTGCCAGTTCATCAGAATGATCAGACCCCAGAATCCATAGGTCGGATTCGCCACCAGTGTTGTCTCGTATTTTAACAATACTGCGTTGATCATCTGCTGCCAGATATATCCCAAAATGATACCGCCAATCAGGTTCGGCATGAAAAATACTGTACGGAACAGGTTGGTTCCTTTGATCTTTCTCGTCAATGCCAGTGCCAAAATGAAGGCAAACACATTAATGGTGACAATGGACACTACGGAGAATTTTAGAGTAAATCCAAATGCGTTGACAAAATCTTTGTCCGCAAAAATTTTAATGTAATTGTCTAAGCCTACAAATTGCGCGTTTGTAATTGTCTTAAATTTGCAAAAGGACAGATATACGCCCATGACAAACGGTATGATAAAAGCAAAGGAAAACGCGATCAGGGTAGGCAGTACAAAAATGGGAAAATATCTTTTTAATGTCTTTTGCATAAGCCTGTCTCCTTTTTACAAACACAGGGGCCGTGGTACCACCACCGCCCCCTGTGTCTGAAGTTATATAAGATGGATTAAGTTATTGTCTTTTTGTCGATGGAGCTTAGTTAGCTGCGGTTGCGGCCTTTTCAGCTGCCCATCTTTCAACTACGGTTGTCTTTACAGCATCCCAGTCGATGGAACCGGAAGCGTACTCCAGAAGAGCTGCGCCGAAGTCATCCTTGAACTGCTGGCTGGGGAAGGAAGTGAAGTTCCATGCTACAGATGTCTTGGAGCTATCTGCCATGTAACGAAGAACTTCCTGTGCCAGAGGATCGGTGGGCTTTTCGTCATCGCTAAAGGTATCGAAAGGAGCGATGAATCCAAGGTCGTTGGTTACTGCCGCCTTACCGGTCTCAGAAGAGAACAGCCATTCAACGAATGCGATAGATGCTGCCTGATCCTCAGCAGAAGCTTCCTTGTTGATGCAGAAGAAGTTCTCAGTACCGGTGCACAGTCCCTGGTTCTCTTCGCCTTCAACTCCTGTATAGATAGGAAGGAACTTAACATCCTCAGCTTTAACGGTGTTACCGTCTACGCCATTGATCTGGCTCCAACCCCAGTTACCGTTCTGTACCATTGCTGCCTGACCCAGAGCGAACTCAGCCATGGAGTCGTCTACAGATTTGCTTCCCAGCAGGCCGGGTGCTGTGCAGGAATTGTTGATGTACAGATCGAAAATGTTCTTGAAGTTATCAGAGTAAGTGAACTCCAGGTTATCGGTATCGGTGATACCCTTGTCTTTGAACTCATAGTATACAGGGATGTTAGCCAGATGAGTCTGCCATCTCCAGTCTTCACCGGGAGTCAGGGATGTGGAAGCGAATACGCCTTCAATGCCCAGCTCATCTTTCTTAGCCTGCATATCTTCTACAACCTCTTTTAACTTAGCGAAGTTGTTGATCTCATCCATGCTTGCTGCCTTAGCGCCATCCAGTGCGAAGTACTTCTGCATGATAGCGTCGTTATAAATGATACCATAACCCTCTACTACGTAAGGGATTCCGTATACACCACCGTCTTCGCCGGTGATTGCCAGGCTCTTATCCATTAACCAGCTGTACAGGTCTGTATCCTTTAAGTCTGCACAGTAATCTTTCCAGTTCTGATAACCGATAGGTCCGTTGATCTGGAACAGGGTAGGTGCTTCCTTGTTAGCGATCTCAGACATCAGGGTCTGCTCATAAGTACCACTTGCTGCGGTTACAACCTTTACAGGAACACCGGTCTCCTCGGTATATTCCTTAGCCAGCTTCTGCCATACTTCGTCAACTTCAGGTTTGAAGTTCAGGTAGTATACAGATCCGTCTGCGACTGCTGTCGTTTCAACAGCTTCGGTGGTTGCTGCATCGGTCTTGCTGTCGGTAGCAGGGGTGGTAGCTGCTGCATCACCGGAGTTTCCACAACCGGTCAGCATGGAAGCTGCCATTACTGCACAAAGTAATACGCTTGCCAATTTCTTCTTCATAATCTTACCTCTCCTTTATGTTTGTACGGGTCATTTCATAATTTTTTCATGTTCCCGTAAGTGTTTCGGAATCGGTATCGGTATTGTTACCGGTAACGTTTCCGTTGCTGTAATTAGAAGATAGCACATTCACGAATCAGTTGCAAGAGATTTCCTGTAATTTATCGGAAGTTTGTATATTGTCATCAAATCTGCAACATTGTTTTTGTGCATTTTCACAACGGAATAAAGTGTCGATAAATGTTTATGGATAATTTCAATTGTTCTGTAACTTGAGAGTTTACGCGAGCAATGAGCCGCGCATAGGCAAAATAAGAACCGTGATTGGGAGCTTGCTCACAAATCACGGTTTTTATTTTTGCCGTGATGCGGCGAACGCCGCGATATGAAATAAGATTGGCAGCGCCTTTTGCTGGCAATCTTATGAATAGCGTGGCTCATTGCGTAGGCCTGCCGTAGACAGGACAAGTTCCGCCTGTGCCCATTCTTTTGCCTCAACGTGGGCACAGATGATAGGTGCAAGCTTCTCTGTACCCTTCTTCCTCCTCAGCGTGGGCACAGATGATAGGAGCAAGCTTCTTTGTACCCTTCTTCCTCCTCAGCGTGAATAGTTTATGGGTATGAGAAGCTTGTTTTGCCGCTGATACCCACGCTATGGAAAGTTTGAGGGTATGAGAAGCTTGTTTTGTTGCTGATACCCACGCTATGGAAAGTTTGAGGGTATGAGAAGCTTGTTTCGTTGCTGATACCCACGCTGTGAAAAGTTTGTGGGTATAAGAAGCTTGTTTTGCCACTGATACCCACACTGAGAAAAGTTTGTGGGTATGAGAAGCTTGTTCTATTGCAGATACCCAAATCGTGAAAACCGAAGGTATAACACGGAACTTTATATTTCAAAAACCAGTAGCCCCGGTGCATTCACACCGGGGCTGTATGTCTATTATTTCAATTTCCAGATGTCTCTGTTGTACTCTGCGATGGTTCTGTCGGAGGAGAAGAAGCCTGCCTTGGCGATGTTCACCAGCATCATCTTCTTCCACTTCTGCTGATCCTCATAATCGGCGAATGCCTGATCCTTTACCTTGATGTAGTCCTCTAAGTCAAGAAGGGTCATGAACCAGTCTTTGTTCAGCAGCTCGTTGTACAAGCGCTCCAGGTTCTCCTTTTTGCCCACTTTGAGTACTTCTTTGCTGACGATGAAGTCCACTGCTTCCTTGATCACAGGGCTCTTCTTGTAGTAGTCCTTAGAGACATAATCTGCCTTCTCGTAGTGCTTGATAACAGTGTCGCTGTCCTTACCGAAGATGTAGATATTGTCATCGCCTACCAGCTCATGGATCTCTACGTTTGCACCGTCACTGGTACCCAGTGTTACAGCACCGTTTAACATGAACTTCATGTTGCCGGTTCCGGATGCCTCCTTGGAAGCCAGAGAGATCTGCTCGGAGATATCGCAGGCAGGGATCAGCTTCTCGGCATAGCTTACGTTGTAGTTCTCTACCATAACAAGCTTCATGTAAGGGCTGACTTCGGGATCGTTATTGATAATGTCAGACATTACCAGCAGGAGATGAATGATATCCTGAGCGATCACATACGCAGGTGCAGCCTTTGCACCGAAGATGAAGGTCAGCGGTGTAGAAGGCTTCTTGCCGCCCTTGATCTCCAGATATTTGTGAATGATATACAGTGCGTTCATCTGCTGACGCTTATACTCGTGCAGACGCTTTACCTGAATATCGAAGATGGAATCGGGATTCAGCTCCACGCCTTCCTTCTCCTTGATATAGGATACCAGCTCGGTCTTCTTGGTCTTCTTGATATCATAGATAGCATCCAGTACCGCCTGATCGTCCTTATGCTCTAACAGCTTCTGTAATTCTTCGGCATCCTTCTTGTAACCGTCGCCGATGGTCTGGGTCAGGAACGCAGCCAGCTCATGGTTACAGGACAGCAGCCATCTGCGGAAGGTGATACCGTTAGTCTTGTTGTTGAACTTTTCAGGGTAAATCTTGTAAAAATGATTCAGTTCGCTCTGCTTCAGAATCTCGGTATGAATTGCTGCCACACCGTTGACGCTGTAACCGTAATGGATGTCGATGTGTGCCATGTGCACTCTCTTATCCTTATCGATGATCTGAACTTTTTCGTCCTTATATTTCTTTGCCACACGGTCACTCAGCTCCTTGATGATGGGAACCAGCTGAGGAACTACCTTTTCAATATAAGCCAGAGGCCACTTTTCCAGAGCTTCTGCCAGGATGGTGTGGTTAGTATACGCGCAGGTGTGGCTTACCACATCAATGGCTTCGTCCATAGTGAAGCCTTCCTCAGTGGTGAGGATACGGATCAGCTCAGGGATAACCATGGTAGGATGGGTATCGTTGATCTGGATTGCCACATGCTCAGGCAGAGTATGCAGATCATAGCCTTTTTCCTTTACTTCCTTCAGGATCAGCTGGGCACCGTTGCATACCATGAAGTACTCCTGGTAGATACGTAACAGGTTACCGGCCTCATCGGAATCATCCGGATACAGGAACAGAGTCAGGTTCTTCTCAATGGCTTCCTTATCGAAAGTGATGCCTTTCTTTACCAGGCTCTCATCCACGGTCTCAATATCAAATAAGTGCAACTTGTTCAGTCCGTTCTCATAACCTACCACGTCAATATCATACAATACGGAAGTCACCTTGCGGTCACCGAAAGCTACTTCGAATTTTGTACCGGTGTTGTTCAGCCAGGAATCCTTCTGGATCCAGTCGTTCTTCTCAGCATTCTGGAGATGATCCTTGAATACCTGCTTGAACAGACCGAAGTGGTAGTTCAGACCGATACCGTCTCCGGGAAGTCCCAGAGTAGCGATGGAATCCAGGAAACATGCTGCCAGTCTTCCAAGTCCACCGTTACCAAGAGAGGGTTCCGGCTCTGCCTCTTCGATGTCTGCCAGATTCTTGCCGTTTTTCTTCAGGATATCGCTCAGCTCCTCATAGATGCCTAAGTTGATCAGGTTGTTGGATAACAGCTTACCGATCAGGAACTCCATGGAAATGTAATATACTTTCTTGTCTCCGGTGATTGCAGGAGTCTCTGCCATCTTCTCTTTGGTCAACTGCAGTACTCCGGTGTACAGCTGTGCATCGGTGCAGGCACCGATATTTTTTCCATACATTTTGCCGGTGATCTCGTTTAATGTCTGCTCTAAATTCATTTCAAACTCCATTCTGCACGATAGTTTTATTTTTGCCAAAATGAATGTACCGTGCCACACTCATTTTTTCATATTCTTTTTCTTTGCCTGGGTACTATACTTATTTTTGGTATCCCATCCCCTTGTCTCAGCTGTGCCTTAGGTATTTCCTGCACTTTTCGGCCTCTATACTCTTTTTCCCGCTGTGCCTTGGGTATTTCCTGCGCTTTCCGGCTTTTCATACCCTCGCAATACTGAGATTATGTGTATGTCGTTCTCTTACAATACACAGAATAGCATGGGAAAACGTTTTCCGCAACCTTTTCTTTAATTTTCCTGATTTTTTGTGCAAATTAGCTTAACAGATAATGTCCTTATAGTACATTTTCACGATACTATGAGGCATGACTACCTGATGTCCCTCTCCGCCGTTCATCAGCTGATGTACCTCTTCCACGGCTCTGCTGGAGATGCTGTAGAAGTCCTGTCTTATGGTATTCATCTGCTTGCCGACATATCCCATCAGGGTGATGCCGTCGAAGCCGCACACCGGGCGGAAAATGTCCATATCGATCAGCGCATTCATGGCACCGATAGCCATCAGATCGGAAGCGCAGACTACCACATCCTTGTTCTTCGCATATTTCAGCGCCACATTTCTAGCCGTCAGCTCGCTGAAATCTCCCTGACGTACCATCATGGTCAGATCCAGATCCTTCACCAGCCGTTTCATGCCCTTTAATCTCTGTTCCGTTACATATCCGTCTCTTCTGCCCGCAATGTAAAGCACTCGTTTACAGTTGTCATCCAACACGGTCTTCTTCGCCACATCATACTGGGCCTGTTCCTGATCAATGCTGATGTATGTAGTCCTGGAATTGACAATCGGCGCATCTACTACCACACAGGCAAACTGTTTCTCCCGGATCAGCTTCTGCAGCACCTTGTCCTCCTTGGACATGCCATAGATCACCACACCGGAAATACTCTGGGATAAGAAGGATCGGGTGATCTCCTCTGCCGTCATCCCCGCGATCATGGACGGAAAGATCGTCACGACCTCCACTTTCAGTTCCTTGGCCTTATCCAGTGCCCCTACCAGGTACTGCATGAAGATCTGGTCAATGGCCTGGGTCTGTCTATTGGGATCCAGCACCAGCGCGATTCTTCCAAACTGCTTGGAGGAAAGCGCCGCAGCAATGGAATTCGGAATATAATTCAACTCCTTGATGGCGTCCTGTACCTTTTTCTTCGTCTCTTCACTGACATTAGGATAGCCATTTAAGACCTTGGATACTGTGGAAATAGCCACTCCGGCATGTTTTGCAACTTCTTTGATCGATACCATAAATCCCCCGTTCCGGTCGCAGTTCCTGCGCCTGTTGCTCTCCGTTACCGCAGCAAAATGCGGTCTCGTTCCATTTGACGTTTACTCATATATTCTCTATACTATAAGTTAACGATAGTTTCGTCAATGTACAGCATTTACGAAATATAGTGTGTTTTTTTGGAAAAGGTTTTCCAAGGCAGAATAAATCGGACAGCGCAAGCGCCAGAAAGGCTACAGATACCATGGCAGTAATCAAAAGTGTGGAAGAAAAATATATGAAGGAAGCTCTGAAGCAGGCGAAAAAAGCCTATGCCCTGGGGGAAGTCCCCATCGGCTGTGTCATTGTACATGAAGGTAAGATCATCGGTCGTGGTTACAACCGGAGAAATACAGACAAGAATACATTGGCGCACGCAGAGATCACAGCGATCAACAAAGCCAGCAAAGTGATCGGCGACTGGCGTCTGGAAGAATGCACGCTCTATGTGACCCTGGAACCCTGCCAGATGTGCGCCGGTGCCATTGTGCAGGCCCGTATCCCCGAAGTAGTGATGGGCTGCATGAATCCCAAGGCGGGATGTGCAGGTTCGATCCTAAATATACTGGAAATGCCCCAGTTTAACCATCAGGTGAAGGTTACCCGGGGCATTCTGGAAACGGAATGCAGCCAGATGCTGAAGACTTTTTTTGAAGAGCTCCGCATCCGGAACAAACAGGAGAAAGCTGCCAAAAAGGCATCAGGCGATCTCTCGTAAGCTTTCTTCCTGTGTCTGGTTCTGTTCGGTTGTTTTTCTTCTATGCTTCGGTAATCGGGAAATCGCTCTTCCTGTTTCATAAAGTCCCATCGGCACAAAGAGGATCAAAAATACATAGTACGGAAATACATATCTGCTCTGCGCTTCCCAGATGATACTGAACAGGAAGCCTCCCACTATACCGATCAACGGCAGCCACAAGGCTGCAGACACCTCTTTTTTCCGCCACCACACGCCGCATAGGGTTGCACCAAGCACAAGCCCTGCCAGATATACCAGGCTCTGGTAATAATTGGCCAGCTTCCATACGATTTCATGCAGATTTCCATAGTACAGACTTTGAATAACCGAAGGCAGCGGCTCTCCATCTGTATCAAAAGTCTCTGTTGCCTTGAGGCTGGAAAACAGCGGTTCGATCCACTGATCTTCCAGTTTTCTCTTAAAGAAATCTCTGGCCATAGCCGGATTCTCCCGGAACTCCCGCAATCGTTCTCGAATATATTCCTTTCCTTCCTGTGCGGCAGGCTCCTGTTGAAAATCATGTTCTGCAAACGTGGTTTGCTGATAGCGATTGTACACCCCGGCCATGCCATCCGTCTCCTGTAATCCCATCGCAATCCAGAGAATGCTCGGAATGCCAATGTCACTGGGATATCCGGAACGGTATTCATACATTACATCTACCGCTTTCACCGTCAGTGCTGCCGTCAGAAGAATTGCAAACCCTGCCAGCAGATATTGTCCCTTCTTTTTCTTCAGGCAGACCAGAACTGCATAAATTCCCACTCCAATGAGTATGATCCATGTATTTTTCCGGGCAAGCACAGCAATCCCTGCCACACATGCCGCCAACGCAATATACCTCTTCTTCTCATAATGTTCATAAGCAGACACCGCCCAGAACATTACCATTCCAAAGCTGATACTGAGCACGTCCCCGTAAATATACGGTAAATACAGCAAAAAAGGAATACAGCCCAACATCATAATACAATATACGATTCTAAATATGGCTCTGTCTGTATTCAGTTTCAGGAAACCGTATCCTGCCAGAATCGCCAGTACCCACCATATTACATGCAGGATTTTTGCCGGAGTATAATTGAAATTTCCAAACAGGGCAAACAGCATCTCGTATAATATCCCCAGTCCTTTTTGTTGTTGGTACATCCCCACATAACCTCCGGAGCACAACATAATGAAGTTGCCATCCCGGCAATATGCTGCAAATGCCGTAGCGCTGATCTGATCTCCTACCGGATAATAGGGATTGTTGAGAACGTAGATACTTCCCAGCAGAAACGCAGTAACACTGGTTGCCAACAATGTATAGATGCAGATTTTTTCCTGCTTTATCTGATTTTGGGCAGTCAGCCATTTATCTCCTTCGTAGACGATGACGGATGCCAACAGGAAAATGAAAATATGCTTCCAGGTACTGTCTTTTATCAGGAGATTTCTGATGCTGTAATCCACCGTTCCGTAATAAGAATACCGACAGGACCAGTAACTCAGGACCAAAAGAATGGGAATCAGACAGACAAGAAATATTCCCAACAGAATACGGTATATTTTTTCCATTAATGTTCCCTCATTTTTATCTTATAGTTCCACATAATTTCTGTCACCGACATATATTGCCAGCTTTTCATTCTCATATTCCAGTATCGGTGCTTCCCCTTCCGGAAATTGCTGTTCAAAGGCTTCACGCATTTCTGTCCGTACGACATAAGCGGTCCGCATTTCCGTGGGCAGCGTCGGGGGATACCATTTCGTACTGGTGAGCCACCAGTATCCAGAAAGACTGGCCATGGTATAGGAATGTCCCATCGTCACCCGCCCGTCCGTGATCAGACTGATCCGTTCGGCATCCCAGAATTCTGCATATCCGTAGTCGATTCCCGCTTCTGTCAGATAATCCGCCACTTCCTGATATTCCTTCAGGTTATCCTGTGTGGTGGCCGCTTCACAGTAGGTGTATTTCAGATTCAGCACCGCGAACAGCGCTACGGCCGTTAAGATCAGACCAGCGAACACCGGCTGTCCTTCCGACATATGATCCACCATCACCGCTACCAGAACAGCTGCTGCAAACCATGCCATGAAAAAGTAATAATGGGCTGCCTCCGCGCTGGTGATCCCGATGATAAATGCTGTGACTCCCACAGAAGCAAGGAGAATTGTCAGTGCATCTTTTTGTCTGTCTGTGCTCTCTGTATTTTTCCGGAACACATACCAGAGTCCATACCCCAACAGGATCAGAAACACCCAGACAAGAAGCTGCATCAGAGAAGCAAAGCTCCCTACCTTTGCATTTCCCACCAGTCCGAAGTTCTCCAACAGGGCTGCCGGAACCCCAAGAAGCAGTTTCTCTACTGCCTCTCCCGGCTGCAGCAAATAGACTGCATAATCTCCTCTGCCACCGTACAGACAGGATACCAGAAAAGCAAGTACAAGACTTCCCACATAGGCTGTGGCAAGATAACGTCCACCGGGCAGCTTCTGCCGGAGATGTCCGGATTCCATGAATAAAGCGATCACTTCCACTACAAGCAGTGGCAGGATGATGACCTGCAGACATCTCTGTCCTCCACAGTTCAGCAAAACTGCGGCAACAAACAATACCAGCCACTCCAGAAAGGTTTTCTGGGTCATCTGCCGGTTTTCTTTTAATTTCAGGTAAAACAGGATATTGAAAAACAGAAAAATGCCATGAAACACATAATACTCTGCAAATAGGAATAAAAGCAGCGCTACAAAAGGAACCATCTGCCCCTCATTGCGAAAACCGTTGATTGGCAGCGCACACAATACCAGCAATGCCGTAATTGATGCCGGTCTGCTCAAAGATAATTTTCTCAGAAAAAAATAAAATATCCCCAGCAAAATCGCACCCAATAGAACGCAGGTAATCCCCGCCGCCGTCTGCATGCTGCCGGTGATACCGTAAAATACGGCTGCAACCGTAGGCATTCCAATGATCCGTCTCTCCGTGCTGGAGATCCAGTCGTTGGGTGTAATATCCTTCTCCACCCAGATCTCCCGGGCCAGCAAAGCCTCTGCTGCAATATCCGAATCCACATGTTGTGCATATTTACACAGGTTCAGGTAGCAAAATACTCCCAGATATATCAGTAAAAGTGCACCTATTATCCATCCCAGCAGGGATATACTTTTTCGCTCGTTTCTCATGGATCCTTCTCCGTAGGCAACTATCTTTCGACAAAATTACATATTATTTTGATTATAACACTCTTCCCTGTTTCCTTCAAGGCAAAGAGGCTTGACAAAAACCGGGGAACAGGATACACTAAAAAGGCCGTACATGTCCGGTATCATGGGAATGGTGATGAAACTCGGTCTTACGCAATGGGAATCTACGAACCGTGTCAGGTTGGGAACAAAGCAGCACTAAGTAGAACCTTCCATGTGCCGTGAGGAAACTGGGTGGAGCTGTTATCCTGGTCCGGCATGTGCGGTTTTGATATTTAAAGTGTTCTGTGAATTCATGGATAAGTCAGTTAAGAGGTTATAGATTGTGTCAGGCGATATGTCATCCCCTTTTTTGGTTTCCAACAGCATAGCATCCGTTTCCGGCGATCTGGCTCCCCAAGATGCCGCATGGTTCCGGAAAATCATGTCCGACTGCATCCTGTGTCCCAGGGCCTGTCATGCCGATCGCCTGGATGGTGGCGTGGGATATTGTGGCCAGACGGCAGATATTATGGCTGCCAGAGCCTCTCTGCATTATTGGGAGGAGCCCTGTATCTCCGGTACTTCCGGTTCCGGTACCGTCTTTTTCTCCGGATGCAACCTGCGCTGTGTCTTCTGCCAGAACCATAACATCGCTCTGGGGAAAGCCGGACGAGTCATCACTCCCGAACATCTGGTGAAAATCTTTCTACAATTACAGGAACAGGGAGCTAACAATATCAATCTTGTTACCCCCACACATTTTCTTCCCCAGATCGTCATTGCCTTACAGCAGGCCAAAAATCAGGGACTGTCCATCCCCATTGTATACAATACCGGCAGTTACGAATCTCCGGAGGCACTGCGCCATCTGGAAGGGCTGGTGGATATTTATCTTCCGGATCTGAAATATTTTTCCCCGGAACTTTCCACTGCGTATTCCCATGCTCCGGATTATTTTGAAACTGCCTGTGCAGCCTTTTCGGAAATGTATCGCCAGGTGGGGGATCCTGTCATCGATGAAGATACCGGATTAATGCAGCACGGGATGATCGTCCGCCATCTGCTTCTGCCCGGACAGACAAAGGATTCCAAAAAAATCCTGCGCTATCTCCATGAGACCTATGGAGATCATATTTATATCAGCATTATGAATCAGTATACACCTCTGCCACAGGTAGCGGACATTGAGGCGCTGAATCGTACCGTGACACCGGAAGAATACGACCGGGTATTGCGATTTGCAGAGCGGATCGGCATCGAACGAGGTTTTCGTCAGGAAGGAACGGCCGCCAGTGAAAGCTTTATTCCGGAATTCGATGAAAGGGGACTGTGATCCTCTCACAGTTCCACCGAGATCAGATAATATCCGAAGTCTCCTTCCCATGCCGGTTCTCTGGCTCCTTCAAAGCTTTCAAAGCCAAACATTCTCGCGACCTGTTTCTCCCGTTCGTAAAAGTTTCCCGGAACTCCTATGTAATACTTTGCCTGCCCGGCTGTTTCCTGCCGCAACAACAGCAAATGTCTGTAATTGTAATATCCATGCAGTAAAAAGCTATTATGGGTCATCTGGTAGCAGCGCTCCTGTAGGACCACGAAATCCTCCGGACCCACCGAGAGAAATTCTCTGGCATCACGAAAGGGGTGGATGTGCGGGTAAATGCTGCTTAACTGCTCCCATTTGGTGTCCTTCATGTGCAAGAGGTTTTCCGTTGTGGCTTTCTTCGAGTTCCAGGCTTCCTGCGATCGGACAAGACTGTCAGTCTTTTCGGTACCTCTGTCATTGTGGATTTCTCTTAGCTTCTGCACACCCGATCCGCTGTCTGTTTTTTCATCTGCTGCTACGGCTTCTGCCGCTTTTGCCGTCTGTTTCCGTGCTTGCCGTTCCGTCTCCGGTATGTATGTTTTTTTCACGCCGGCTGCTCCCGCAAATCGTCCAATGATTTCCAAATTTTGCTCCAGCGGAATGTGTATTCCCGATATCGGCTCCCGCTCTTTTTCCCTCGGAATTCTTTTTTCGCAGAAAACTGTTCCACAATCCGCCATCATTTTGCACAGCTGCTGTTCTCCGCTTTCCCGCTGCAGATAGAGCGTTATCTCCTTATCGGACAGGATATCCTGTCCATTCAGCTGCACCGTCAGAATATCCTCTTTGTCCAGGCTTTCCAGCCTCGCATATCCCGCACTTCGGATTCGCTGCCCGTTTTCCTGTAATTTCAGATAACTGATCTGTTTCCGATATGACATAAAAATCCCCCCGCATAAAGTATTCTAACTATCTTTATGCAGGGGGTTGTCCTTAATATTCCTGGTTGTCCAGATATTTCATATAATTAACGACCATCAATGCGATCTTGAAGGTCAATGCATCATCGAAGCTGCGCAGGTCCAGTCCGGTGCTCTTCTGGATCTTCTCAATACGATACACCAGCGTATTGCGGTGTACGAACAGCTGTCTGGAAGTCTCCGACACATTCAGATTGTTCTCAAAGAACTTGTTCAATGTATTCAATGTCTCTTCGTCCAGATCGTAGGGTACATTGTCTCCGAAGATCTCTTCGATGAAGATCTTGCACAGATTCACCGGCAGCTGATAGATCAGTCGTCCGATTCCCAAAGTGCTATAGGCAATGACTTTTTTCTCTGCATAGAAGATCTTGCCTACATCCAGTGCCATCTTAGCTTCCTTGTAGGACTTGGAGACATCCTTCAGTTCCTGTACCACAGTACCGTATGCAACTTTTACATCCAACAATGCTTCCGCATTCATCATGGCCACAATAGTCTCTGCCAGTTCATGCAGTGTCTCCGGTGTTGTGGTGTTTTCTACGGACTTGATCAGGATCAGACTGGATTCATCTACAGCAGTCACATAATCGCCCGCCTGGGGTGAGAACATGCTCTTAAGCACTTCCGATACAATACCGTCCTTCTCATCCTTCGTCTCGATCAGATACACCGCTCTGGGGCAACTGACTTCCACATGAAGCTTCTTCGCTCTGTTGTAGATATCTACCAACAACAAATTGTCCAGTAACAGATTCTGGAAGAAGTTATTCCGGTCAAAACGCTCTTTATAGGCAATGACGAGATTCTGAATCTGGCTGACGGCAATCTTGCCCACCATATACACATCGTCCGTCATTCCGCGGGCAACCAGCACATATAAAAGTTCACCTTCATCACGGATCTTCAGAAGATGATGCACTCCGATCACCTGACTGTCCGCAGGGGATGCTGCAAAGCCCGTGATCAGATCGGTCGTAATGTCATCTCTCTCCATGGTAGATGCCACTTCGGATCCGTTCAGGTCATAGACTCCGAGGTCTACTTTTGTGATTGCTTTCAATTCATCAATGCTTGTCTGTATAATCTGGCCTGTAATCATATTGTCCACGCCTTTCTGTAATATTTCATATCCGCTTGCTCTACTCATAACCAAAAGCCCCTCTGCAAGCAGTCTCGCCTTTTATCTATGTCCCACAATCCTTCCCCTCTATTCGCATATCGTGGGATTAGCAGCACTATATATGTTTAGTATAAAGGATTTGTGCATTTGGTGCAAGCAAAATGCTGAAAAAAGACCCTGTCTGTAATCACAGACAGGGTCTTGAAATTTCTGATTAAAACTAGTTGGTAATAACCTGCTCGGTCTCTTTGTCGAATACATGGATCTTCTCAACATCCAGAGCGAACTTAACGGTATCGCCGGGTCTTGCAGTGGTACGAGAATCTACTCTTGCGGTCATAGGGAACTCGTCAAGATCGAAGTACAGATATACTTCTGCACCAAGTAACTCGTAAACCTTGATGGTAGAGGTAAATACGCTCTGAGGAGAGGTCTCGATGTACATCTCGGAATCATATACATCCTCAGGGCGGATACCAAAGGTAACAACCTTTCCATCGTAACCGCCATCGATCAGCTTCTTGGACTTAGCGGGAGGAAGAGGAATGCTATGGCCTGCGATTACCAGGTTAGCGATGTCGCCTTCTACCTTAACAGTAGCATCTAAGAAGTTCATCTGCGGAGATCCCATGAATCCTGCTACGAACAGGTTGCAAGGCTTCTCATACAGGTTCTGAGGAGTATCTACCTGCTGGATAACGCCGTCCTTCATAACAACGATTCTGGTACCAAGGGTCATAGCCTCGGTCTGGTCATGTGTAACGTAGATGATGGTGGTGCCCAGTCTCTGATGCAGCTTAGCGATCTCAATACGCATCTGTACACGCAGCTTAGCATCCAGGTTGGACAGAGGCTCATCCATCAGGAATACCTTAGGGTTACGAACGATTGCACGTCCCATAGCAACACGCTGTCTCTGACCACCGGACAGAGCCTTGGGCTTACGATCAAGCAGCGGAGTCAGATCCAGGATCTTAGCTGCTTCCTTAACCATCTTGTCAATCTGATCCTTGGGAACTTTTCTCAGCTTCAGACCAAATGCCATGTTGTCATATACGGACATATGAGGATACAGAGCGTAGTTCTGGAATACCATTGCGATATCTCTGTCCTTAGGCTCTACATCGTTAACTACTCTGTCACCGATCTTCAGTTCACCGGAAGAGATATCTTCCAGACCTGCGATCATACGAAGAGTGGTGGACTTACCACATCCGGAAGGACCTACGAAAATAATGAACTCCTGATCTGCGATCTCAAGGTTGAAATCCTTAACAGCTTCAAAACCGTTAGGATATACTTTGCAGACATTCTTTAAAGATAAACTTGCCATTTGAAAATACTCCTTTCATATTTACAATGTTACTTTCTCTCATTGTGAAACGATATGTCTCGCTTGAATCTGAAATCAGTATAACGAAATTCACGAAAATGTGCCATACCACTATTTCACAAAGATTTTGAATCATATTGTATGAATTGCTTATAAACTTTTCTTTTTTTAAAAATGCTTGTCAGATTGAACAAATCTGTTTCTATTTCTTGGACATTTTCCACAAGGTGGTCTCTACTGTGTCTCTTTTTCCGGCTTTTTGTAGAACGTAAGCTGATTTTTTCCATGTCTTTTTGACACATATAACGCATTATCCGCGGATTTGTACAGATTTTCAAAGGTATTGCCGTCTCCGGGGAACACTGCTGCTCCCACGCTGGCCGTAACAGAATACTTCACATATTCTCCGACTTCAAACTGGTGGAAAAACTGTTCGATCTTCTTCCCTTCCCGTTCGATCATGGTAATATCACGGATGTCCTTGAGAAATACCATGAACTCGTCACCACCGGTACGGCCCACAATATCCGTTGCACGGAACATGGACTGCAGGCGCACTGCCAGGTTCCGGAGCACTTCATCTCCAAAGGCATGTCCCATGGTGTCGTTGATCTTCTTGAAATTATCTACATCAAGAACAAACAATACCCCCTGCTTATCCGGATATTGTTCCATATATTCACGGATCTTACGCTCTGTGGCCATCTTGTTGTTCAGATCAGTCAGTAGATCGGTGTCTGCCTTGTCTTCCAGGACTTTGCTGTGTTCCGAGACCTTTATTCGTACCAGCACATTGATCACCGTGATCACAATAAGGGCTGCTGCGATCGATATGCTGATCTTGACGATCAGATCCACAATAGGACCACGGAAGGACTGCTGAATACCGGACAGATAGGATTCATCGATGCCTACCACCAGATTCCAGGCTGTGTCCGCAATGGGAAAATGACAGAGAATCTTACCTACGCCGTTCTCATTGACATGCAGTATCCCATTGTCGCCCTTCTGCTGTTGTCTGTCAAACAGTGTCCAGCTTCCAAGGCTCTCTGCTACCCCTTTTAAGGAATTCCAGAAATCGTTTTGTAAAATTTTCGTTCCTTCTGTCGCTCCATAGCATGCCATAATGGTTCCGTTGCGATCGACCAAAGAGAAAAATGCCCTATCTCCGTATACGGAATTCTCAAATAAATCAGACATCTCTGCCGGCTCCATATAACTGAGCAGGTATCCGTTTACATTTCCGGAATTTGTAATAGGACATACATAGATGAAAGCCATCTGTCCGTTGATTCCATCCGATCTGGTAAACAGATAATGCGGTGTTTCACCAAGGATACTATCATAGTAATTCAGCTCTGTCATATCGATCTGCCGTCTGTCATTCAGAAAGCCCGTACCGTTGGATGCACAGTATACAACCATATATGCATCACTGGCCTTCATCAGTGTATCCAGCTTCTCATTCAGAAACGCATCACTTCTGTCCGGGCGGCTCGCCATGATCGACGCAACCGCATCCGTGATATTTCCCAGCGCTTTCAGTTTATCCTCTACCCCGGCAGCATAATAAAGTCCGATCTGTTCCGCCTGATCGTCCACAACTGTCTGTATTGCTGCATCCATCTTATTATTAAAGTCATATATGCTCAGGACCAATGCAATGACTAACAATACACATGGCAGAACCCATTGGAGGAAATTTTCCCATATTTTTCTCTTCTGCATACTCTGAACACCTCTTATCTGCTGTCTTTAGAGTCTCCGCCATCAGACCCCGGCCCGGCAGGCGACCTTGCTACTTATCCTCTATCTTAATGCTTTCATCGATCTCATCATGAAATACTCTTTCATCCTCTTCCGGTGATACTTCCGGTGCCGGCTCCTGTTCTGACACAAGCTGGTCTTCCAGTTTCTGGAAAAACTTATTATACAGCATTGCGGACGCATATGCCGGCAGGGAAAAACCAAACAGGAAGATGATCGGTATCAGTCGTAAAGACACCAGATATATGATCAGCGGGAAAAATGCCATCACAAACATCACAACTGTCTTGGGCAGCTGCAGGATGCTCATAATAAAAGCATTTCTGATGGTTCCCATGATCGTATTGTCGAATTTGGCAAGTACCGGGAATACATACAATGTCGTGCAGATCACAAGCACTGCAGCAGCCATGATCAGAACCACCAGCACGCTGCTGAACTGTATTCCGGATTTGGTAATAATGTAATAATCTCCACCCAGTACTGCTGCTATCAGCAGGATCATCAGCCAGATCAGAGTAGCCTGGCGGAAATTTGTCTTAAATGATTTGAAAAAGCTTCTGGTAATATAACTTTCCTCATTGCGCACGATCTTTAGTGCCACATAATGCATGGAGGTAAATGCCGCTCCTGCAGTAATAATGGGAATACAGCAGATCAGAGTCAGAATGTTCAGCCACATCAGGTCTGCCATTTTATTGAGTACATTCATTAACGGACTGTCCAGGTCAAAAATCTTCATTTACGTCATATCCTTTTCTGTGTTTTATAAAAATTTTTCCATCGGTGTTACGCGGATCCCAGAAAAAGCTTCCTCCTCATGCACTGCATGAAATCCCAGCTTCCGATAGAAATCCACGGCATACGGAGCTGCCTTCAGCGACATATACCGTTCCCCCGCCTCTTTTTTCAGATATTCGCACATTCTTCCCATCAGACTCCGTCCAACACCTCTGTGATGATATTCTTCGTCCACGAAAAGAAGCGACAAATGGTTGTAGTTCCGCACAGAAGCCGCTCCGATGATCCTGACACCATCCAAAGCCACCATCATCTGATATCTCCCCTGCCGGAACGACTTATAGAGGTGTTCATCCGTAATAAATTCATGAAAATTACGGATTCCCTCCTCTGTATAATCCACCGCCTCATATTTCAAAAAAGTCTTCCAGATCATATGCATGGCAGGAATCCAGTCTTTGTCCTCTGCCCATCTGATCTCGTAGCCATTCGCCATATCTGCCATACTGCACCGTCTCTCCGATTCAGGATCAGGGACGCCTCTGTTCTCAGGCGATCCCAGGAATTTCCTTGCAGATCCACTGCCAGATGTCCTCCATTGCCACCTCAGCGTCGTCTTCATTCAGGAGTTCATGTCTGTCATTCTCGTATAGCTTCACGGTAATGTTCTTCACTCCGGCTCTCTTCAGAGAGTCACATGCCTTATGAACACCCTTACCGTAATCTCCCACAGGGTCTTCCGCTCCGGATACCATAAGAATCGGCAGGTTCTGGGGAACCTTTTCCAGATTCTCCTGCTTCTGCAATCTGCGGATCAGTTCAAACAGAGTCTGAAAACCGTTCACGGTAAAGGTAAATCCGCACAGTTCGTCTTCGATATAGCGGTCCACATTCTCCGTATTCCGGCTGAGCCAGTCACTGGAAGTTCTGGGAGAATCAATTCGTTTGTTATAGCCTCCGAAGGCAGCCTTATCAATAAAATGGCTGACATGCTTCGAACCGCAGAACAGCTTCTGCATTCCCGCCATGGCTTTTGAGGCAAAGATCAGCCCCGCCGACTGCATTCCCGTACCTACGATGACCGCACCGCCTATTCCGCTGCCGTAACGGCACAGATAATTCCTGGCAATAAAAGATCCCATGCTGTGTCCCAGAATAATATAAGGCACCTGCGGATATTGTTCTTCCGTGATCTTCTTCAGACGATGTACATCCCGGACTACTACCGTCGCAGGATCCTGCTCGCAAAAGTAACCGAAAGACCCACCCTCTGAAACAGATTTTCCATGTCCCAGATGATCTTCACCGGTGACAAGGATTCCTCTCTTCGTCAGAAATTCTGCCAGATTCTCATAGCGTTCCACGTATTCTGCCATTCCGTGCACGATTTGCACGATGCCTCTTACGTTACCGTCATCGGGTGTATATCGCACTGCATGGATACGGTTCTCACCGTCCCGGGAGTCAAAGTAGAATTCTTCCTTGATCATAAGACCTCCTTGGTTGCAGAAAATCATAGGACGCATAAAACAAATGTCAATTTACAGCCATATGCTTCTGCGTCCTATTCATTATATATCATTTTATATAAAATTTTAAGTCCTATATTGCTTTTTTTGTAAAAAAGTAACCATTACATCCGCACTGTTCATGGTCGAACTGTTTTAGCAGATCTCTGCTCCTGCCGGCATATTTTTCTCAGGTGTTACCAACGCGAGGTTGCCTTCAGCGTCTTCTGCGCACAGGATCATGCCCTCGGACAATACTCCTGCCAGTTTCGCGGGCTTCAGGTTCACCAGTACCATAACCTTTTTGCCTACCATTTCCTCGGGGCTGTAATGCGCCTTAATGCCGGAGACGATCTGACGTACCTGACTGCCGATCTTTACCTGGCTGCACAGAAGCTTCTTGGACTTAGGCACTGCCTCACAGGAGATGATCTCACCTACCTGGAACTGCATTTTTGCGAAATCGTCATATTCGATCTCTGCCTTGGGCTCGATATCAATGGCTTCCTGCTCTGCTTTTTCGGCTTCTGCATTTGCTTCTTGTGCTTCATGCTCCGCTGCTGCCTTGATCATGGCTTCTTCCAGTTCTGCCTCTTTTTTCGCTACATCCTTCATATCCAGACGTGCGAAGAGGATTTCGGGCTGGTCGGTTACTTTGCTGCCGCTCTCATACAGACCGAACTGCTCCAGCTGGTCAAAATCTCGCAGAGAGGTGTTCAGCTGTTTTGCAATTCTCTCTGCTGTCTCGGGCATATAGGGCTCTAACAGGGAAGCTCCGATGATGATGCCTTCCACCAGATTATACAGTACGGTTGCCAGGCGGTCTGCCTTGGCTTCGTCCTTCGCCAGTACCCATGGCTCTGTCTCGTCGATGTATTTGTTGCAGCGCTTGAAGATACCGAAGATCTCGGTCAGGGCATCTGCCACACGCAGTTCTTCCATCTTTGCCACAACTTTTGCATAGGTACCGGTCACGGTCTGCTTCAGATCCGCATCCACTGCCGCATCATTCTCGGTCAGCTGAGCGTTTTTATTCTCTACCACACCGCCAAAGTATTTGTTGCTCATGGAGATGGTACGGTTCACCAGGTTGCCCAGGGTGTTGGCCAGGTCGGAATTGGTACGCTCTGCCACCAGCTCCCAGGTCAGGTTGCCATCGTTTTCAAAAGGCATTTCGTGCAGTACATAGTAGCGTACCGCATCCACACCGAAATAATCTACGAGATCATCCGCATAGACCACATTTCCTTTGGATTTACTCATCTTGCCACCGCCCATGAGAAGCCAGGGATGTCCGAATACCTGCTTCGGCAGAGGCTCGCCCAGTGCCATCAGGAAAATAGGCCAGTAGATGGTATGGAACCGGATGATATCCTTACCGATCAGATGCAGGTCTGCGGGCCACAGCTTCTTGTACTGCTCGGTGCTGTTGCCGTCTGCATCGTAGCCGATACCGGTGATGTAGTTGGTCAGTGCATCCAGCCATACATAGATGACATGCTTGGGATCAAAAGTCACCGGAATACCCCAGGTGAAGGAAGTACGGGATACGCACAGATCCTGTAAGCCGGGAAGCAGGAAGTTGTTCATCATCTCGTTCTTACGGGATACGGGCTGAATGAACTCAGGATGCTCATTAATGTGCTTGATCAGTCTGTCCGCATACTTGCTCATGCGGAAGAAGTAAGCCTCCTCCTTGGCAGGCTTTACCACACCGCCGCAGTCCGGGCACTTGCCGTCTACCAGCTGGGACTCCGTCCAGAAAGACTCACAGGGAGTACAGTACATTCCCTCATAGGCCCCCTTGTAAATATCACCCTGATCGTAGAGACGTTTGAATATCTTCTGTACCTGCTTCTCATGATCCTCATCAGTAGTACGGATGAACTTATCATAAGAAATATTTAACAGGTCGCACAGTCCGCGGATGACACCGGCAATCTTGTCCACATGCTCCTTGGGTGTGATACCGGCTGCCTCTGCCTTCAGTTCGATCTTCTGGCCGTGCTCATCGGTACCGGTCTGGAAGAAAACATCATAACCTTCTTTTCTCTTGAAACGTGCAATGCTGTCAGCCAGTACGATCTCGTAGTTATTACCGATATGGGGCTTGGCGGACGTATAGGCAATGGCCGTTGTAAGATAATATTTTCCTTTGCTTTCCATAAATCTGGTTCTCCTTTTCTTAAAAATAAAAGCCCGTCTCCTGAAAGAACATGAAGTTCTTCAAGAAGACGAGCGTTATCTCGTGTTACCACTTCTCTTCGTCTGTACCTCACAGCACAGACCTCTTCGGGTCCGTAACCCTATCCGCTGTAACAGGCGGATCCTGTCGCAGCCTTGCTTCTACCGTTCCTATTCTGTTCCGGTATCCGTTCGGTGCGCCGCTCAGAAGCCATCTTCTCTATCTGTCCGTTCCATTCCTCTCAGCCTTGCGGAATGTTCTCTGTAAAACTTCTATGATAAATACTCTCTTCCTCATTGCATTTGCGTATTCTTACAGTAGCACAGGAAATCCGGACTGTCAATGCAGTTTTGTCTCATTACTGCTCATTACAGCTCCTCTTTTTCCCCCAGTATCAAAACGGAATATGCCGGAAGTGTGACCGCAGTTCCTTCGCGTTTGGCGCTCTCCTCTCCGGTATAAAGCTCTCCAAGCAGCACCAGATCCTCTGCTGCGGTGTTACCAACGGTAAGCCCGCCAAGATCCACCGTTACAGCTTCCGCAGAGGTATTTCCCAACAGTAATAAAGTACTGTCTTCATAGCTTCTGGTCAGTGCAAAGCATTGCTCGCCGGAATACTGCTCCAGATAAGTGGTGGTGCCTCTGGCAATAGCGGGATTCTGGTTCCGGATACGGATCACCTGTTTTACATAATTGTAAATGGAATCCGGATCCTCCTGCTGTTCTTCCAGACTGTCGAATTTCATCTGAAAATCTTCCATATCCGCAGGTCCCTTGCACATGCCTTCCGCTTTGTCATCCTTGCTCCAGTACATGGGAGCCCGCTTATTCTCATCCTTGCCGGAGCCCTTCATTCCCAGTTCCTCCCCATAGTAGAGGAAGGCACTTCCGCCGGACAACAGATTCAGGGCATTGCCAAGCTTCGTCTGTGCCTCACTGTTCTCTCCTGCATAGTAGCCTGTGCTCCGCCCCATATCATGATTCGTGTAAAAAGGGGCATTGATGTAATCCGGATTGTATTGTGCATACATAGCCTGCTCCGCTTCCAGATTCTTTGCATAGGATGCCGCGGATGCCTTGCCGTTTACCACATTTGCGATGATTCCGGACTTGTCAGCGAAGGTAAAATCAAACATGCTGTCCACGCCGCTCGCGTAATATTGCGCATAGGTATTCTGATCTGTCCAACATTCACACACCAGATAATTCTCTGGGTCCTTGCCATGGATATAATCGGCAAACCAGCCTAAAATCTCGACATTGTCTTCCACAGAGCCGGTGACGTATTCCTTCACCGCATCCAGGCGGAAACCATCCACGCCCATATCCAGCCAGAAGTCCGCCACCTGCTCGAATTCCCGGCGTACCTCTTCATTCTGCAGATCCAGATCCGGCATGCCGTCCCAAAATCTTGCTTCATAATACCAGTCTGCCCCATTTACCTGCGCATATCCGCTCTGGGCTTCCCTTGAAAAATGGTAATAATCTATATAAGGACATTCTGAGGAGTCAGGCTCAGCTCCCTCCGGCAGATTTTTCAGATACTCCGTTGCCTGTAAAAACCATGGATGCCTACTGGAAGAATGGTTCATCGCCAGATCCAGGATCACACGGATCCCACGATCATGGCAGGCTGTCAGCAGCTTCTCAAAATCATCCAGAGTACCGTACTGCGGATCGATATTCTCATAATCCGTAGTGTCGTATTTATGATAGGTCGTGGATGGCATTACCGGCATGAGCCAGATGCCGTTGATCCCTAAGTCCGTATCCGTCGTATCGTCACCATCATTCAGGTAGTCCAGCTTGTCCAGGACTCCCTGCAGGTCACCGATGCCGTCACCGTCACTGTCATAGAAGGAATAAACAAAAAGCTCGTAGTAGGTGCGGTAGTTGTCGTCTATAATCTGCAGTGCCCGGGCATCCTGCGCTAACGTTGCAGTACTGCCGGCGTTGTCGATATTGCTGCCCGTGCTCTGGTTCTGTTGGGCGGCAGTCCCATCCTGTGTACCCGCGGATGCACCGCCTGCTGCCTGGTCGGTTTCTCCGCAGGCAGCCAGAGATACCGTCATCCCTGCTGCAAGTATCAATGCCCATAATTTTCTATTCCATCTGCTCATCATTTTCTCTTACTCCTCCGATCCACTTTTTTCAAACCGGAACCATTTGAAATCAAAATTACAGCCCGGTAGGAAGACAAATGTCACCTTCTGTTCTCCCGTCACTTTCTGTATTGGGAATCGCATCTCACGATATTCCCCGCTATGCGGGAAGGGTAGTACCTGCGTCTCCCCATTACTGAATCGCAACTGTATCGTATTGTGCTGCAGAGGTGTCCTTCCGCATATGACGATACTGTCAGAAGCATCTGTTCCAAAGTCCATATCACTGAACTCAAGGGAAACATTGTTGCCGATCTGTTCAATGGCATCCGCGGTTCTCACAAAGCTGTCTCCATAAGTAACGCCGTCTGTGAGGGCAGACAGTCTCACATAAGCTTTCTCCTGTTTGGTAAAATGAAACTCCTTCAGGAAAAATTTATCTTCCGACACAATTGTCAGATTCACCACGCCTTTCAGTCTCCGGGGCAGTGTAAATGTCTCCGGTTGGAAGACCTCCCAGATGCCGGGCTTCTGATAGGTGACTTCTCCGACAAGTTCTCCCGTCTCTCCGAATCCGGACGCATTCTCCCCGGGTTCTCCCTCCCAGATTTGAATTCTGTGAGGGTCATTATCATTCGCAAAAATAGCCAGCGTGATCTCGTCACTTCCGAATTCACCGAAATCCATGGATCTATAGACCAGACCGGTAGGCTGTGCTTTATCCGTTCCGGCACTGTTCTCCACACCGCGGCTCACATCCCCGCCAAAGCTTGTGTCATAGGAAATAGCAGTAACCGGTTCATAAGGTGACCGAAACGTCTGTCCCATTCCCTCCACCTGAAACTCCAGCTGTGAGATCATTTTCACAGAAGGGGTACCGTTGCAGGACATACATCTCACCTGGAAGCTTCCGTCACTAATGCCTGTGATACGGATGCCTTCACCGTCCGGAAGCTCTTCCGGCTTTGCGATCGGACTGGGAATACCTGTAGCATCCGTAATGCTCCACAGAAGCTTACGGTCAGTGGCTTCCATAGGATAAATACAGGTATGCAGCAGTACAGAAGGGTTTTCCGGTGTCAGTGTCGTTATGGCTGCGCTCAGTTCCAGTTTTCGTACCGGCACGAATCCGGGTTCCACAAAGGCAGGCGGATATTCTCTGTTTTCTTCTGTTGCACAGATGCCGGGACGGATCGGTGCTTCGATAGCATGAAGCGTCACTGTCGCCGTACGGTGCCCGGCAGCTGCCGTATTATCCGGAGTCTCGACTACTGCCGTGGCTGTTCCGATGACGGTTTCATCGGTCATGCTCGCCGTGGCTGTCCATGCGTCCTCCACGGTCACACGAATCTCTCCGGGGATCGTTTTCGCAGCGATCATCGCCAGAAGCTTCCCCTGGAACAGCTTGCGGACAGTTCCCTTGTAGGCATCGTAATCGGTACTGTCACCATTGTCCAAACCTACGAGACGTCCGGCGCCTTCCACGGTCACTCTCACATAATCGGAAGCATTTTCCACGGGATGTCCGTCCTTATCTTCTGCCGCGATCTCCAGGAAGATCATATCTTCGCCGTCGGCACACAAAGTAGTTTTGTTTGCTTTTAATACATAATGATCGGTGTTGCCAAAGGAATGTCTCTCCTGTCTGGCAATCTCTCTGCCGGTCTCATCGTAAGCCACAGCGCAGATACTACCTGGCACATAAGGTACTTTCCAGGAAGGCTGTAACACCGTTCCCTTTTCATGATCGATCTGCCGCCTTCCCTGTGATACGCCGTTTACGAACAGTTCCACCTCCGGAGCATTGCTGGTGATCCGCACATCCACCTGCTGTCCCGGATTGAAGTCCCAATAAGGGTAGACATGAATCATAGGATCTTTTTTCACATCTGTCCACTCTGCGCGGAAGAGATAGTAGGAATCCTTCGGAAATCCCGCTGTATCCATCTGCCCGAAATAGCTGTTTTTCGTCTGATAAGGTGTCGGCTCACCGATGTAGTCAATAGCTGTCCAGATGAACTGTCCACAGGAATAGGGGGTATCTCTGTCCATAATGATACAGTATTCCGTATTTTTGGCTGCCCAGCTGGTAGTACTGTTGCCCAGAGCAGAGCACTGTTCGTCTGCTTCGATCAGAGTCGCCCGATCCAGCGGGAAATGATAGATGCCGCGGCTCTGTACAACAGAAGAAGTCTCGCTTCCGTAGATGATCCAGTCCGGATACTTTTTATGGTGCTCTTCATAATATTTTTCCGCGTAATTATATCCCGCCAGCTTCACGATATCTGCACATTTCTGTGCGTTTTCCCAGGGCATATAGTTCGAGCCAATGGTCACAGGTGCCACATTACGGTAGTCCCACTTTCTAACCGCGGCAATGAGGTTTCCGGTGATCTCCTGTCCGTGGGCATCCGCATGGGTGTCTGGGATCTCGTTGCCAATGCTCCACATGATAACAGAGGGGTGATTGCGGTCCCTGCGGATCCAGCTGCGGACATCCTTCTCCATCCAATCCTTGAAAAATCTGGCGTAATCATATGGATTCTTCGCCATCTCCCACATGTCAAAGGCTTCAGACAATACCAGAAAGCCCATCTCGTCCGCCAGTTCCATCACTTCCACTGCCGGCATGTTGTGAGAAGTCCGCAGGGCATTGACACCCATGGAACGCATGAGTTTGAACTTACGGTGCATGGCTTCCTTGTGGAAAGCCGCTCCCAACGCTCCGAGGTCATGATGGTCACAGGTACCGTTCAGGCGGATCTTCCTGCCATTTAATAAAAAACCCCTGTCGGGATCAAATTGTATGGTGCGAAAGCCGATACGGAAATGTTCCTGCTGACATAGTTCCCGGCTGTTGGTCTCCTGCTCTCTCCACAGGCATACCTGTAGATCATATAAGTAAGGATCCGTAATGTCCCATTTCCTCGGATTATCCACAGGGATCGTCATGGATATCTTGTTCTGTCCACAGGCGAGGGGCTGTTTTACCCGGAAGAGCTCCGAGGTTTCTGTTTCTATAGGACTTTTGCTGTTATCAGTATCTCGCAGACAGTATTCCAGTTCATAATTTCCACTATCTGTTCCCCATTCCAGTTCCGTGTCGATAGTCAGGTCATAACCCTTGTTCGTCTCAACAGAAGATGTGTAGATGCCGTCCAGAGGAATATGTGTCTCCGGCAGCCGGATCATCCACACATTCCGGTAGATTCCTGCACCGCTATACCATCTGCTGTTGGGCGCCTGAAATACAACACGCAGAACGATTTCATTCTCTCCCTCATGTAAAGCATCCGTAATATCCCAGTCAAAGGTAGAATAGCCGTATTTCCAGTCACCAAGGTGCTCACCGTTTACATAAATAGAAGAATCCATGTAGACACCTTCAAAGCGGAGGATGACACGGTCATCATTTCCTGTTTTATCCGGGGCATAGGCAAAGTTCTTCCGATACCAGCCGATGCTGTCTTCATAGAGATTCTTCGTATCATAGATCAACCAGTCATGGGGCAGATCCACCGGCTGCATTTTGGCTTCCCAGATCTGCCTGTCTTCCCAGTTCACACCTAATGCTGTTTTGGCAAAATACCAATTATCATTCCATAACGTTCTGCTATTCATCGAAATTTCTGCCCTTTCTGTCCATATTGTTTCCTGTCAGGTTCCTGCTTCTATAGTGCTGCTTTTCCTACTTGTGTCCCGTCTTATCGTTGTGTGATATGGTCTTCACATCCACTCGGTCTTCCAAACGTTTTACTATGTAAACTGCCAGTACTGCATCCAATGTTCCCAGTACCATGCCACCCAGAATGTCCGTGGGATAGTGCACGAAGAAATAGAGTCTGGAAAAAGCAATGATTGCTGCCACCAGCAGACTTAAAATACCTGCCTTACGATAATAGCTGAAAATGGTCACCGCTCCGGCAAAACCGTTGGAAGTGTGTCCCGAAGGGAAGGAATATTCTGAAGGGAACGGAATTTTCAGCGTCACACCGGTGTCCACTGCACAGGGCCGGGGTCTGGCAATCACATTTTTCAAGAACAAATTTCCCACAAGGTATGTAACGGCCATGGCGATCATCATCGTCAGACCGCATTTCCGGGTCTTAGGTATACAGGTCAGCACAATCGCAATAACGATCCATACCAGACCGCTTTCTCCCATCGTAGTAAAAAAACGAAGAATCTCTGTCAGCCATTCCTGATGGATCCCCTGAATTGCATGTAATATCTGTAACTCCATATTGCTCTCCATTCCGCAGACGGCTGTCTGTCCTTACGTCACCGTCTGTCGGCAGTCTGCGCCTTCCACTAGGCGTTCACGCTGTTAATCCTGCCGTCACTACGCAGGCAATCGTTTTCTCAAAATTATTGCATTCTATTTAAGAACGCCTTTGCATTGGCCGCGATGTCATCCTTGAATACAGCAGAGCCTGCCACGATAACATTGGCTCCCTTCTCCAATGCCTGCACTACGTTGTCCAGATGAATACCGCCGTCTACTTCCAGATCGGTAGCAAGTCCTCTGTCCGTGATCATTTTACGGATCGCCGCTACCTTATTCAGGCATTCCGGGATCAGCTTCTGTCCGCCGAAACCGGGCTCCACGGTCATGACCAGTACCATATCCACCAGTTCCAGATAAGGTTCCACAGCCTCTGCCGGGGTGGCGGGTTTGATGGTGATGCCGACCTTTTTGCCGGTAGCACGTATTTTATCAATGCATCCCTTCACATCCTCTGTGGCTTCCAGATGGAAATTCACCAGATCTGCGCCGCAGGCAGCGAACTCTTCCACATAACGCTCCGGCTTCTCGATCATCAGATGTACATCCAGGAACATGTCTGTGTGGGGTCTCACTGCCTTCAAGACAGGCATTCCGTAAGAGATCGACGGAACGAACAGCCCATCCATCACATCCACATGCAGCCAGGGTACTCCGGCTCCTTCCACAGCTTTGATATCTTCTCCCAGCTTCCAAAAATCCGCCGAAAGAATTGAAGGTGATAAATAATTCATTTTGCTCCTCATTTCTGCCCCTTAGGGCCTTGTCTGTAGTTCTTTTCCCAATGAATAGGAAATCGTATTCCATATGCGTCTATTCTAACAAACTTGTATTCTTAAAACAAGATAAACTAAAAGGAACCTTTCCTTTTGGAAAAAGTTCCTCTCTTCGTGTCTTGTGATCACGTAATTCTCTATAGATTTTTGACATCCTCTTTTAACTGCTCCCAGGCATCTTCATGCTCTGTATAGTATATGGGACATTTTTTTCCACCGCAGTCATAGTGGCGGAGAATATCCTCCGGTTCCAGTTCATAGGCATCGATCAGCCAACTCAGCAGCCTGATCAGGGAATCGTAGGTCTCCTGAGTGAACTGTCCGTTGTCCGCCTTATAGCAGCATTCGATAGAGATGGAATCCTCGTTACGGGTCTGCACCGCGTAAGCGATCTCATCCAAAGGAACACACTGGATGATCTCCCCGTTATAGCCGATGATGAAATGCGCGCTGGCACTGCGCTCATGATTGTCCTTAAGCTGTTCGAAATAACTGCGGTTCTGTGCCGCACTGGTGCCGGGGTTGGCAGTATAATGCACGAAAATATTATTCACCTCCGTCAAAGGATCTCCCGGTCTGGAATATTCATTTACCGTGAGGAAATCCTCCGTCCAGTCAGGGTGCGCTGCGTAAGTCTCCGCCGACAGTCCCTGGATCCTAGTCCCCATGGTATTCTCAGTCCCTTTTCCCACCTGCTGTGCCATATCTATTGCTTCCATCGGTGTGCTGGCTTCCGCAGTACTGGCAGGCACCTTCAAAAGCTTTGTCAATGCGACGATTCCTACCAGAATTCCTGCACAAAGCAAAGTCATCCGGATATATCTGCGGATTCTTGCCCGTCTGCGGCGACGCTGTCTCTCCGCCCTCGTCAGGCGTTGTCTTGTGCGCGTGTTGTAGGTATTGTCTCTGCATACGTTTCCATCAGATACAGCAGCCGCAGTTTTCTGTTTCTGTTGGCGGATTCTGTTTTCCTGCTGGGGCACTGCACTATGATGTCGTTGTTCTATGCGCCTTCCTGTATGTCTGCCCGTATTTTTCCCGGTTTGATAATCCACCAGATACGGATTTCTCCGCATCTGCGTTATATGGATCTCTGCCTGTCTGCCCGAACGATTTTCCTGCGTCATATTGCCAGTCCCTCCGAATGAATTACTTTCTACGGGTTTCAATATAACGCGGAATTGTCACATTTTACGTCACATTTTTCTTAAGAAATTATAAATTTCTCCTATAACAGTTCTTGCAGATATGTTTCGATCTCTTTCGCGGTAATTTGATGGGCTTTCATGCCGGGGTGCAGGCGGCTGCCTACGGTATCCGGTGTAGTGTCGGGAAGTTTTAAAAAGTGTATCCGGAAATCGGCGGTCTGCTTCGCATAGCCTTCCACAGCTTCCCGGATGGCGGACAGAAAGTTGTCTCCCAGCATGCCGTAACCCCAGATGATCTGTGCTGTGGGGTTGCTGTTCCGCACTACTTTCAGGAAATCGCAGATGGCTGTAGTCAGGATCTCTTTAACTTCTTCTACGTCCCGTGTTCCTGCCCATTCCTGCCCCAGTTCCGCTGCAGACTGAATCGCTGTGACATCATTGGTTCCCAGATTGATAATGACCGCATCCGGCTGCCATGCCTCGAAATCATAATCTTCCAACGCTCCCAAAGAAGCATTCCTCTCCCCGGTGAGTAAGCCACAGACCTGTGTGTAAAACGGAGGAATCTTATTCTCCACATTTCCATCCCATCCGGTGACAATTCCCCAGCCGCTCTGAGATACCACACGATACTCTGCGGATAATGCATCTGCCACCATACGGGGATAAGTATTCATTGCAGAGAAAAAGGCACTGATCCAATCTTCCTCATAGACAGCTCCCACCGTACCTTCCCCGCTGGTAATGCTGTCTCCCACAAATTCCAGCCGGTACTTCGGCTCCGGCAGCTGCTGGAATTCACCGTCTGCATATTGCAATCCCACAATCTGTAACAGATGCCCGGGATCCTGATGCATTGCCTGTACTTCTTTCAGAATCCGTACATGCTTCGGTTTTCCTACCGTCATCCCCCGGAACAGGCACACTTCATTTTTCCCTTTATTTAACGGAACTCTACTGATCTGCACACCGTTCAGTTCCACCGCAAGCCACGGTTCATAAGCGTCGTAATCGACATTTACCTCCACCTGAATTTCACTGCCGGTATAGATAAATTCTATTCCGCTTCCGGTCCAGAATAAGTTCACCACATCCGTTCCCGTGGTGCGTCCCAACACCCGTACCTGCGGCAATGCTGCTACGCTGACTATCTTTGTTGGCTGCTCCATTTTTCTGCCATACCTCCCTGTGCATTGTTTTATCTGTCGTTCTGATTTTCGATGTTTCGCTCTCTTATCACCGATTCTTGGCACAACGGCTATATTCTTCGGCGATCACAGCCTCCGCAGGGCGATCTGTGCATAATGCTTCTGAAAAGCAATATGGCTTTCAAACCAGTTGCCCCACTTCGGTTCACAGGGAACATCATGATCAAAAAAGCTTATCCTTGCTCTCCAGACACCATTGTCACAATTCACGGTAGGCTTTAATGCCACCTTTAATCCCAGACTCTTCGCAAAGCGAATCATATCACACAGTTCTTCATCCGTGCAGCTTTTCTCCCCATCGAAACGAATTTCTTCGCTATAAGGGGTTTCCTGCATCCCCGAGGGAGTGAGTATCACCCAGTTCGCGTGGGTCTTATGCGCCATTTCCTCCATACTTTTTCTGGCTTCTCCAGATCCCAGTACGCCTTTGTGCGGAAATACCGCAAAATTCACCCCATGAAATTTTTCTGTACCAAATTTCTGCATCAATAGTTTTCCTTTCCATAATTGTTTTATCGTAAAGCTTTTCCAATCTCCGTTCTTGTATTGTATCATTATTATCTTTATTTAGCTAGATATTTTAGCTTAATTTTAGTTAAAATTATTTTTGTTTTCTCACTTTTCCTATGTTAATATAAAAACAAAGTTATACAATCAAATGAGGGAGAATATTGCCATGCATTTTGTCCAGGCGAAGGGGATTTTATCTCAGAATAACGGAATGAATATTTACCGCGGATGCTCCCACGGCTGCATTTATTGTGACAGCCGCAGCAGATGTTACGGTTTTACACACGCCTTTGAAGATATCGAGGTCAAGAAAAATGCTCCTGAACTGCTGGAGCAGGCATTACGTTCAAAACGGCACAAATGCATGATCGGTACAGGTGCCATGTGCGATCCGTATCTTCCCGCTGAAAAAGAGCTTCAATTGACCAGAAAATGTCTGGAACTGATCGATCGGTATGAATATGGCGTTACGGTACTCACAAAATCCAATCTGGTGCTTCGGGATCTCGATCTGCTGCAATCTATCAATAAGAAGGCCAAAGCAGTCGTGCAGATGACGCTCACTACTTATGACGAGGAGCTGTGCCGTAAGATTGAACCGCATGTGTCTACTACGAGAGAGCGTTTTGAAGTGTTGATGAGATGTAAAGAGTTGGGAATACCGACTCTTGTGTGGATGACACCGATTCTTCCTTTTATTAACGATACCAGGGAGAATATAGAAGGCTTGCTTGATTATTGCCTGCTGGCAGGAGTTCGGGGGATTCTGGTGTTCGATGTTGGTGTCACGCTACGGGAAGGCGACCGGGAATATTTCTATCAGGCGCTGGATCGTGATTTCCCCGGCATCCGGCAAAAATATATCAGCACCTACGGAAATGCCTACGATATTCCCAGTCCTTATGCAAAAGAGCTTATGGCACTGATTCAAAATACCTGCGTAGCGAATGGTATGCTGTGTTCCCCGAAGAAATGCTTTACTTACCTGCATGAATTCCCCGAGAGATACGTGCAGCAAACATTATTTTAAATTGAGAGTTAGCGAAGTAGTCCCGTAGCCCTTGGCAGGGTATAAGAAACGCGGCACGCTCGTACTTTAGTACGATGCGCTCCTGTCGCAGAGCGTAGCGGTACATAGGCGGTCACAATACGACCGCAATGCGTCCCTTAGGACGCTATGGTACCGACGTCTG
>ERZ832522.356-NODE-356-length-68322-cov-19.586579_pt1 | contig 68322 bp, 72 predicted proteins | sample MGYA00519951_ERZ832522 | MGnify/ENA primary metagenome ERZ832522 (study PRJEB31850, sample SAMEA3708728) | human gut metagenome | biome: human gut; feature: human-associated habitat; material: faeces | place: China | collected 2014 ... | reverse complement strand
AGTGTATATATCAACGCCAACGCCAGTATCAAGTCCATACACTCTTCTTATCTCTTTCGGTATAACAAGCCTTCCGAGTTCGTCTATTCTTCTGATTATTCCTGTTGATTTCATTTTTCTCCTTTCAAGTGTAACACATATATCCACTTTTGCCTCAATCATTGCTCTTTTTTTCATTCTGTTTGTTTTGGATTTTATCGGCTACAAACAATAAAAAGGTTGCAATAACAACATATGAAAGTACGGCAAGAAAAGGTTTTAAGCTTACGCTTGTGCCTTCATCTGCTCTGCTCATAATTCGCATAAAGTCTTGATATGCACCTGAGATTTGAGGAAGCATAATCATGCCACCAATGATATATAAAATGATAGACATGATTTGCAGAGCTTTTGCAACGCCTACACGTTTGAAATAATCATAAGCCAACACGCCTCCAGCCGCTATTATACCGGGAACAAAATAAAGAAAAATTGACATTATTTTCACCTTCTTTCTTCTACAAGCTACCTACATTATACACCTAAAAGGTGCAAAAGTCAACACATTTAGATGAAATCGTGCCATATGTGTCCGCTTTTTAATTCAAAAGATATACTGCCCAATATGACGAACAAGTTTCTATATAGACAACAATGTGAGTATTTGGAGTTCTTCGATATATGTAATCAATGTCCTCTTTAAATGACTTCGTTATTCCTTCTATATCTTTTTCGCCAAAGTAGATAGTATATTTATCATTATATCCTGCGTTAGTTGGAGTTTTTTTATTTACTGACATTTCAAAAAACTCTTCAAGAGTATTGTATTCTACACCATATCCGTCAAATTCAGTGTAATTTTCTCGAATAAAATCAGCCTTGCTGTTTGAATATTCCTGCAATTCCTTTTTCATCACATCTATATCAGCCTGTGTGATTTTGTCGCTTCTGCTTGTAGTGCCTGTAACAACATCACTTTCTTCACCATAATGCTCAACCTTTGCATCGTCAATCTTGACAGCCTGAATTTTGAAGTTATATGAAGTTTCGGCATTAAGATTTTTTACAGTAAACTGAGTGTCTGCGGTTCTGCCTATCTCAGACCAACTTTCACCATTATCCTCATATACCACATACTCATTACAGCCGATCTTATCCCACGAGAGGGTAACGCTGCTTTCGGTAACAGAAGATACATTAAGTCCTTTTGCCTTTTGAGGTGCTGTGGCTGTTGCCACACTGTCAGACCAGTTACCATACTGCTTTGATCCGTCCACGATAGAATAAGCACGAATTTTAAAGCTCTCTCTCGTGGCATTTGGCAGACCTGAAACTACCGCACTTGTTTCTGTTACGTCTGCGACCTCGTTATACACGCCGTCCTTTCTCATTCCAACTGAATAACCGTCAGCTCCGCTTACACTGTTCCACGATAAGCTTATCTCGCTGTTATTCAGAGTATTGGACTGTACACCTGTTACCTTTGCAACGCTCGTTGTGACAGTAACAACTTTTGAATGTTTGCCATAATGGTTATTGCGTTTCTTCTTATCGTCCTTCTTGCAAGCCCTTATTTTAAACCGATACTCTGTCTGTGGTGTGAGTTTCTTAACGGTATATGACGTTCCTGTGGTCTTGCCTATCTCCTTCCACTCACCGCTTATGTACTGAAAAACACGATAGTTTGTACAGCCGATTTTCGTCCACGAAAGCTTTATGCTGTCCGAATTTACAGAAGATACTTTTAAGCCCTTGCAAGGCTGAGGGTTTGTGGCGGTGTTCCAATTGGAAGAATAAGAGCCATATATCTTTTTGCCCTTTACCTTCTTATATGCTCTGACCTTGAAATTCTCTCTTGTGGCATTTGGAAGCTTCTTTACGGTGTATGTTGTGCTTTTGGCATCAGCTACTTTATTATACTTTCCATTCTTACGCATATACACGGTATAGCCGCTTGCGCCCCTGACCTTTTTCCATTTAAGCTTTATTTTGCTGTTACTCAAAGTATTTGATTTGAGACCTGTCACCTTCCCCACACTTGCCGCCTCTGCGGTTATCGAGGTTTCTGAAAAAAGGTTATAGTTATCGGCAGTCGGAGCATATATTCCTGTTCCTATCATCATTGCCGCCAGTATAGCCGCTGTTGCTTTTTTTACACTGTTCTTCATAATATCTCTCCCTTTGTTATGTTTAGACTGCAACACATGTGTCCGCTTTTTAATTCAAAAGATATACTGCCCAATATGACGAACAAGTTTCTATATAGACAACAATGTGAGTATTTGGAGTTCTTCGATATATGTAATCAATGTCCTCTTTAAATGACTTCGTTATTCCTTCTATATCTTTTTCGCCAAAGTAGATAGTATATTTATCATTATATCCTGCGTTAGTTGGAGTTTTTTTATTTACTGACATTTCAAAAAACTCTTCAAGAGTATTGTATTCTACACCATATCCGTCAAATTCGGTATAATTTTCTCGAATAAAATCAGCCTTGCTGTTTGAATATTCCTGCAATTCTTTCTTCATCGCATCTATATCAGCCTGTGTGATTTTATTACCACTTGGCTTTGACGGCTGTTCTTCCTTTTTTGTAGTTGTCTGTCTAGGCTGTTCTGTCTGCTGTGGCTGTTCTGTCTGCTGCGGCTGTTCATAAGAATAGTCATTATCACCATTATTCTTGTTATATGAAGGCTGATTATCCTGTGACGGATAATACGCAACACCACCGTTGCCATTGTTACTATTATTTTGAACTGTTGTAGCTACCTTTTTAGTTGTAGTAGTCTTAGTTGTAGTAGTTTGTGACGTGGTTGTGGTTGTAACACTTGTCGTTGTGGTAAATGTGGTTGCATTTTCAAATGAGGGCTTCCACGTTCCCACAGTAGTTGTTGTAGCTGTTGCACTTGTAGCCTTTGTTTCAGCCTTTGACGTATCTTCAAGCTGACCGCAAGATGTAAACATTGTAAATGCCAATATAGCTGCTATAATCTTAACCGTGTTTTTCATATCAATTACTCTCCTTGCTATTATCGCCGTTATGGTTTTCATAATCTCTTGTCATCAATGTTCTTAAAGTATTTCTACACTCCTCAATCTGCCTATACAGAATTGCGTTTTCAGACTTTAGTTTTTCTATCTTGTCAATCATTTTGTGGTTTAGTGACATAGATTGTGTCAATAGATCATACATTTCGTTATATGTTTTATTTCTCATTGCTTACATTCTCCCTTTTTATCATTCATAAGCTCCGATATATTCCGTTCTCTTACCGCATATCGGACACGGTATCTTATCATCATAAGAAGCAGATATGATCTGTTTCGTTGTCTCACACAACTCTTTACAGCACTTCGGAAGAACTTTTATAATGTCCTTATCGTTTGCCAAAACGTTCGGTCTGACAAGCTTATTAAATCTAACGTATTCGACCCACCCTTTATTATCAAACATTTGGCGAGCATAAAGACTGCACGCCTCTCTAGTTATCAGATACTCGGTATGATTTGCACAGCCTGAAAACTGTGTCTCTCTAAGCTTTTCAAGCAAGGCTGTTTCACCATTTTTCTCAGCTAAAAGTTCAACGGCTGCTACCCATACAGTTTCAAGTATATCACCTTGATTTGTCATTACGCCATTTCTATACGAATGTTTCTTCTCGCCGTATGCGCCCACGCTTGTTGTAGTGGCACCTGTTCCATAATGAGGTCGTAGTGAATTAAAGCTTATTTCGACCGACTCCAAAGAGTTTATCAAGCCTATCTGCATTTTAGTTCCTTTCTGATTGTGCTATATGTGTCCGCTTTCCGTTACTGCTGCTTTTCCTTCTCATAACCTTCACCTTTGTCTTTTTGTGCCTTTCAAACAGTTCTATCGTCATAATCGCAACTATAACAAATGCAAATATTGCGCCTATGGCAACTATCACCATCAGCACTGTAGTTATATCAAAGTCCATTCGTCATTCTCCCCTTTCATTTTATCGCTCCTAATTGTGCTACATATATCCACTTAGATCATATCAAAAATCTCCATAACTGTCTGTGCATCATAAGCTGTCATATCTTCCGTAAAGTCTTTGATTTTCCTTGTTATGTACTTGGAACGTTCAGACTCAGAACCTTCGCCTTTCCTTATAATCTCTGAAAGCTTGCTAAGATCGTTGACTGTTAATTCAGCCATATTATCATCAAACCTTTTCTCTTTGTTGAAACGAGCGAAAACATAAGGCTTGATTTCAAATGAAAGAATTTTATCCTCAATTTTTTCGTTTGAAACGTTACCGCAGTTAGAGCATTTCATATGTGCATATGATACAAGATTAAAAATTACTTCGTTGTGTAAAGAATTGATTTTACGTCTTGCATTTTGTGATGAAATGTATATAAATGCCGACAGCAACAGCACCAAAACATTTATTGTTGATGTCGCAAAATCAAATTCCGATAAAAAAAGTTGGAACGCCGAAACGATAAAGCACAAAAGAGATATAAGAGATATTGCAATAAGAAGCCCTCCTCTGTTAATACCGCTGTCATTACTTGATGCAACTTTTTCAAACCTCAAAAAAGGCTTTTCTTCTCCACGGCAAATGACTCTTTCTATTCCACTCAAAGTGTCCTCGTCCAACATTTCATATATGCAATTCAGTTCATCATCGGATAACATAGTCATAGATTTGCACCACGCTGACCGTGTATCACTAAGCAGCGATAATATATTGTTTACAATCGCTCCTCTCATATATTGTACTTGATGTGAATTTACACGTTCCCACGCCAAAATTTCTCCGCAGGACTCACATCTTACAGGCTTTCTAACTTCTATTATTGCTTGCATTTCCATTTTTCTTCTCTCCTCTATCAGATACGTCTTGTTCACCATAATTAAACCTTATCGTATATTAAAATATTTCTTCTTCTCTTTTCGGTACATATTTCATTACCGATTTCCACAAGTATTGGCGTATTACCAAGCTCGGCAAAGTATTGAATACTCCGTATTTTTTCCACTATATGTGAAACATTTTCAGCATCATCATACTTATTGTATTTCATAAACCAATCGCAAAAAAAATCTAAATCTTCTCCACTAAGCTCCGCCTTATTATCCTTAAAAGCTTTGAAGCTTTTAAGCATTTCACAAAGTCTACTATCTGTTTCAAGAGCAAGCCTAGGAATATTTAATTTCTCATTCTGCTTATTTCCGCAATGTTGACATTCGTCCATATGGTCTATCTCCAATGACAAGTCAAGCCGTTGTTTCTTTCTTTTGGGAATAAGCGTGAGTAAGCCAAGCACAAGGGCAATTATAAATGCGAGAGATAGATTTGGCAATGTCAGCAACGATTTTAGCTTTAAAACCGTTGCTTCATCGTGTAATGTTCTACCAATTGTAATCATTGAAAACACAGCGGCAAGAACATATGCTATAATTACGGAAATCGTTCTAAGCAAAGCCCAAAAAGCTCTTGTTTTCAAAACTGAGTGATACTTGTACTCTGAAAAACTGAGAGATAATCTTTCTTCTCCGCTATGTTTCGGTATTGATTTGTCACCCAAAAGCCGAGTTAGCTTTTGAACATCGTTATCCGAAAGAATTTTGCTTTCCGACCCATTTTCAACTTCTTCACCGCAATCTATCAAGCTGCGAATAGACATCACATAACCACATACAACAGTTCGATTTGTCCTCGAACGTTCCCAACGTATAATCTCACCGCACTCCCTACACCTTATGGGCTTCTCCACATCTATGATAACACAGTTTGTCATTTTTTCTCCTTTCAATTGTGACACATATATCACGCTAATTATTCTTACGTCTTTTAAATAAGCCTTGCTTTTTCTTAGGCTGTGGTGCATCAGCAAGATTAAAAATTCTACCGTACACATCTGCATTATGCGCCGAGTATTCAAAGCAACTCTCCGATGCAGACAACCTGAACACCTTATATCCCTTCTGCGCCAAAGGAAGTATTTTATCTGTAAATCTGTTCTCACCAATGAGATTGAAGAGAAAATACGTTTGAGGCACATATGACATAGCACTGTCAACGATATACTTTTCTATAACTGAAACATTCCAAAAGCCAAAGTCAGCTACAAGAAGCTTATATGGACATTTTTCATACTCTGTCAGTTCATCATCAGAAACTATACCAAAGTCTTTAATGGTTATTTCGTGATTTCCCTGAGATATACTCAGGCAAGCAGGAGAATAATACGAAACGCCGTTATATTTAAAGCCGTCATTGACACTGCACTCAACGTTGAGATAATCTGCAAAGTTCAGATATGTTTCATTGTCTGAGAAAACCACGCCGACTGAATACTTCTGTTTCAGAAACGAAGCAAGTTCTACGGAAACGTGCGTACAGCCTGTGCGCCGTATAAGCTGACTTACCGCCACAGTGATATGTGCCGTCAGCATTGCAGGGTTAAATCTGCTCTGCTCTGCCACTGTATTTACCGTGGCGTTTTCAAAAACTGCCTTCGGCTGTTCATATACAAGAGCAGTATGGTGAGAAGCATTGTTCTCAGGGTGGCTCAATTCTTCCGTAATGCTTTCTTCAAAGTCCTGTGGCTTATCATCAAAGCTTACAACTGGAACGTCCTCTGCCTCGTCTGTGTCCTCTGTATCAGGCGTTTCCTCTGTGGCTTCTTTTTTATCTGCAAAGTATTCCTCGCTGTTGGAATTGGCGATAAGCTCGTCAACGTCCTCACCTATAAAGTCAGGAACTTCTTCATCAGGCGCAACGTTCTCAGTTCCACCCTGCGCCTCTGTAACGAGTTCTTCAAAGTCTTGCGGCTTATCGTCAAAGCTTACGATCGGAACGTCCTCTGCCTCGTCTGTGTCCGCTGTATCAGGTGTTTCCTCTGCGGCTTCCGTCTTGTCTGAGAAATATTCCTCGCTGTTGGAATTGGCGATAAGCTCGTCAACGTCCTCACTTATAAAGTCAGGAACATCTTCATCAGGTACAACGTTCTCAGCTTCACTCTGCGCCTCTGCAACGAGTTCTTCTAAGTCTTGCGGCTTATCATCGAAGCTTACGATTGGAACGTCCTCTGCCTCGTCTGTGTCCGCTGTATCAGGTGTTTCCTCTGTTGTCTCTTCCTTATCCGCAAAGTATTCTTCACTCTTTGAGTTGGCGATAAGCTCGTCAATATTCTCGTTGATAAAGTCGGGAACTTCTTCATCAGGCGCAACGTTCTCAGTTCCACCCTGCTCCTCTGTAACGAGTTCTTCAAAGTCTTGCGGCTTATCATCAAAGCTTACGATCGGAACGTCCTCTGCCTCGTCTGTGTCCGCTGCATCGGGCGTTTCCTCTGTAACCTCTTCCTTATCCGAAAAGTATTCTTCGCTGTTGGAGTTGGAGATAAGCTCGTCAACGTCCTCACTTATAAAGTCAGGAACTTCTTCATCGGGTACAACGTTCTCAGCACTGCTCTGCTCCTCTGTAACGAGTTCTTCTAAGTCTTGCGGCTTATCATCAAAGCTTACGATCGGAACGTCCTCTGCTTCGTCTGTGTCCGCTGTATCAGGCGTTTCCTCTGTGGCTTCTGCCTTGTCTGAGAAGTATTCCTCGCTGTTGGAGTTGGCGATAAGTTCATCAACGTCCTCGCTGATAAAGTCAGGAATTTCTTCGTCAGGTGCAACGCTCTCAGGGTGGCTCAGTTCCTCTGTTTTGCCATACTCATTTAAGCCATTATCACCATATCCCTGGTCTATATTAACAGGGGCTATTGCCGCAACAGAAGGAGAATTTTGATAAAACTCATTTTCGTCAAAAGTTTCCTCAAACTCTGCCGAAAGCTGTTCCTGTTCCTCACGCTCCATATCCTCATTTTTAAAGTTCTCAGGCATTTCTACCTTTGCAAGCTTAAACGCCGCCTCAGCGTTTGTTATCGGTGACAGCAAATGTCTATGATAATCGTCAACCGTCCTTACGCCAGTAATGATGTTATAAATACCATTGCGGATAAGCTCAGTCACAAATTCATCGTAATTGTCTATCTCGACCCTGTTCACAACGCTATAGAAAATTTTAAGATTAGGGTCAGCCTTTTTTAAATCTGTGAGTATTTCCAACTCGCTTATTTCTTTATTCTTCGAGCCGCAAGGAACACCGTTCACCCAGAACAAGGCGTGAGGATTATAAACCTCTGTGATTTGGCGAATGAGTTCGTCTTTATTTTTTACTGAAATGATGATGCCCAAAACATTGATGTTATGTTTCTTGCTGGGCAGATATTCCTTCATTGTCTTTTTATTAAGCTTATTGCAGACAACAACTACATTCATTGTATACTTTCCTTCCTATGTCTATAAGTATATTTCGACCCATTCCTTTATCTTGCCTATAACCATATCAAAGGAACTCGCCAATGAAACATCTTCCTGTACCGAATTAAAAATGATAGTAACAAGAAGTGATGCCACAAGACAAACAACAAACGAGCTGAGTATCTTAACTATCCACTCGCCAACGGCTTTCAAATTATTCTTGAACTTTACGGAATGGTCTATCGTTCTTTTTTCTTTCTCGGCAGCTTCTTCACTGTCCTTTTTATCGAAAAACAACAGTCTGCTTTCTTCTGATTTCAATACACTCACCTCATTATAAATTTTACACTTAAAATGCGCAAAAGTCAACACATTTGAGCAAATGTGCTATACGTGTCACATCAGAAAATCATCAAGTGCCTGCAAAACAACTCTTCCCTTACCACGGATATGCTGTGAGTGAGTTTCATTGTATACCTTCACATAATCGTCAAGGCGTTCTTTCATTTCCTGAGTGATATAGAAATGCACCTTTATCGGTCTTTTTCGTTCCTCAGACAGCATACCTGAGTCGCTTTTCACAAGATATTCTCCCTTAATTTCCGTTGGATTGCTCAGGAAGCTTTCGAGAACAGGCTGCCAAAAGCCCACATACTGTGTATGACCGATTATCTCATTATCTGCAAAGTAATCATCAATGGCTTTCTTCATTTTCTCAGAAACCGCTATTCTAACAAGGACGTTATTGAAAACTTCCTTGGTTATAGACTTTTTCTTCTTTATCGGCGACAAGATAAGGTCGGGATATTTTTCAGCATAAGATTTTGCAAGGACTCTCACGAACTCTCTTGACGTATTATACATTCGTCCTATATCCGCATACCGTTTACCCTCTGCGATCATATCGCTCATTTTCTTAGCATCGAGACGAGAACGAAGAACGTCAGGATATCGGCTTTCGTGGTCTGTTATCCACGCTTCAATGAAGTCAAGCTCAGACTTATCAGAAGTCCATTCAACATAATGCTCCTTTATATAATAAAAGATGTTAGCCGTACTATGATAAGGTGTAGCAACCGAATAAACCTTATCGTATACTGTTTTGTCGCCACATTTCAAGCACTTTGCGCCGATCATAGCAAGGATATCATAACTATCGCTACAGGTCTGCATCAGAACGTCCGCATACTTGACTGAGCTATCATTGAGATTAATATTCAGTGTTGCGCCATTCACGCCTACAAGAACGCCCATTACTATTCTTCTACTGCCGCCTCTCTCTTTTGTGAAAAAGGCGTTGTCTAAGATATAATAAGCACCCTTATATTCGAGTGTACTGCCTATGTTTATCTTTTTGGAAATGACCTTATCCAGTTCTGCCTTTTCCGCAGGAGTTCTCGTTACAAGGTCATTGATGTTTTTTATGATTTTCATAAAATAAAACCTCTTTCGTATTGTGTTCTATGAATACATTATAGCATATTATAAGCAATTTGTCAAGTGCTTTTTTTGCAAATGTATAAGAAAATTGTGAAAATACTTGACGTGACATATGTAGCACACAAAAAAATAGCAGAGGTCTTAAACTCCTCTGCTATCTTCATCATTCTATTTGCTAGGGTCAGTTGCACAAAGCTCATAAACCAATGAATTGGCTCTGACTTTTCGAGGTATTCGCATATCATACATAACCTTTTTTTGACCAACCTTTATGATACCTGTTCCAAGAACGCCTGATGATACCCATTTAGTTTCTTCGGGGGTAAGCTTAAATCTTGCCGCCGCTACTTCAATATCAGCCTCTCCCTGCTGACAAAGTATCGTCATACTTGCGTTGTCCATCATCGCATTGCCGACCGTGGACTTTGAGAACGTTGAAATGTTCTGAACGATAGCTGTCGGTATACCGCCAAGTTTACGAATACGGCGGTAAGTTTCCTCATAATATTTACTGCTTCTCGTTGCCTCTTGTCCTGTATAGTCTGTGAGCATTGTCTGAACTTCATCGTTTACAAATATCGTTCTGTAGCCATTTTTGCTGTTCTTATTTACAGTCTGCCAAATCAGTTCAAGAATTATCTGCAATGACATTGTTTTGTCCTTTTCGATATTCTTAACGTTGAACTGGATAAGCTTATTATTCATATCAATGTTTGTATGACCGTCAAAGAAGTAATCACTATCGGCATAAAATTCGAGGTCAAGGGCAAGCTTTTTCGCATCGTCTTCGTCTTGTCCTTTTAGCATTTTGTACAGATCGCTGAATATTGGCTTGTCCTTCTCGTCACCACTCTTTATATACGGCTGATATAGATGCTTGATACACCTATTTAGTATACTTGTTTCCGAAGAGGTAAGAGGAGATTTCTTTGCAAGCTCGACAACCATAAGCATAAAGTCTATTTTCATTGAAATAGGGTCTTGCTGAGTGTCCTTATCAACATAATTCAAATCTATATCGAATATATTGATTTTCGTTTTCGAGGAAGGAGTAATGTTTATCTGAACGCCGCCCATTTTTTCAAGAAGATGTGTATACTCTCCGTCAGGGTCGATAAATATTGACCTATAATCGGGGTGTTTCAGGTACATTTGAATAAATGTCAGCTTTTCAAGCATAGACTTTCCTGAACCCGATGCACCGAACATCATAGTGTTAGCGTTCATTCCTTCGTCCTTATCAATAGCGATCAGATTTTTATTGACCTTTTCAAAGCCGTAACATACACCATTCGGATTGTAGAATACTCTCGTTGAAAAAGGTATAAGCACCGATGCCGCCTCAGTAAGAAGGTTTGTAGTATAGCTCGTTTTACTTCCGTTAAAATGATTGACTGCAAACGGCATAACAGAATGTATTCCCTTCTCTTGTCCGCCTGCTATTATATTCAAAGCGACCTGACTGCTTGTTGCTTTCTGCTTGATATAGTCCGTAAGGCTGTCAAGCTCTTCAAGGCTCTCTGCGCTTATGGTTACAAACAATGCAATTCTGAAAAGTTCATTTTCAGTTTTATTAACCTCGTCAAGAACATTTCTGAGGTTTTTAATTCTTGACGATACAGTGTAGGACATACCAGTAACGCCCCTCCGACTGTTTTCCTTTTCAATTTGATCCTGACGTTCAACTGCATCACCATAATCGTTTCTAATCTGTTTCAAAGCGTAATTTTTATCTAGTCTTGTAACAATTTTTGATACACATACCCTGTAAGGATTGTCGAGGAGCTTTGCTATGAAGCTGTCAGTCAGCTCGTTCACATCATAAGAAAGTCTCATTGCCAACACTCTCATAAAGTGATTATCTCCAAGTTCTATGTATTTTCTAGTGAACTTAAAGCCATTTGGAGCAATGTAATCTCTGATGTTTTCTCCCCTTGCATAGATATCCTTTGCAAGCTTGAACTCTTCATAAGGATAATAGATATCGTGCATTAACTTAAATGTTTCTTCTGGCTCTAGGACTCTTGTCTTTGAGCCAAGTGCTTCAAGCACGTTGCTGATATCCTCATAGGTGTTATGCAAAGTTGTCAAATCGTCCTTGCTGTTAAGCAGCTCATATGAAAGAGCCATATACGTTAGATGTTCAGCCGTTGACTTTGCAGACTGTGAAACATAGTATGCAATGATATCATTCATACTGTCAACGAGTTCTTCTTGCTCCTGATTATCCTTCGTTTTAAGCATCATTTCTCTGTCATAGCGTTTAGGGTCAACAGGCTTATTCACTATAAGCTCCTGATACGTTACATTCTGTGGCAGAGAGTTCAGTAGTTCGTGGTACTGGTTTACCATTCTTCGTTTACTGTCGAGTGTCAGCTTATTGTACTCGATATCCGTATATGCAAATACCAAAGCATACACATTCTCACGCACCTTCACAATTCCGTCCTCGTAAACTTCTTCAAACGGTAGTGTATCTTGCGCAGTCTTTGGAACACAAATCGACTTGCCCTCATACTTGCTTTTTTTCTTCTTCATTTCCGCTTCGTCCTCTCCTACAATGAATATTCCTTCGACCTTTTTGGTGTCACTTATAGATGCCTCTGCGCCAACTGGCACGTCAAACGTGCCTCTCTTGCAATATGGTCTTATATCCACTCTGTTTCTTCTCATATTAATTATGTGTGTTACAAGCATTTCATTATCCACCTCGATCATAAAACCGAAAATAGAAGAAATGATGATTAACGCACCTATTATGGCTCTCAGCACTAAGCCCATTCCAAACAGCTTGCCGAAGGTCAGCATTTCTGCAATGACCGCTGCCGCCGTAACAGCTATTACGGTTAAATCTTTAGGTGAAAAAGTTCCTTTGCTTTTTTCGCTTTCCGACTTAACGTACTTTATGTTGATTACTTTTGCTTTTATCTCAGCCAAGTTTCTTCCCCCTATTCAAATATCCTATATAGAAACGATTTTTTCAGCATTAAACAGCCTAAACCGATTACAATAACAATGCTGTCTAAGTTCATAAATGTAAGCTCGCTCATTCTTTCGTTCACCCAGTTTCGACCTATTAAATACATCAAAGCCATTGGTATCGTTTGACACACTAAAAAAATGTATGATTTAAAGAATTTTCTGAAAAGCCATTTCATATTTTTCATTTGCATACACGCAAAGAAAACAGACGATACTGAAATCATACAGCATAACTCTATCTGTCGAACTGTCAGCTTGCACACAAGGCAAAGAGATACAACTAACATTATTAAATTCAACAGGATAAAAGTCATATAGTTGTTCAGCCAAGCAAGCACCGTATATATGAAGTCTCCAAAAACATTTCCTGTATCGCTTCTTTCAACCGTTGACTCAAAGCTTCTAATTATTAGATCGTCATTTGTAACAAGGTTTGAAACTACACCTGACTCAATTTTCAGTATAATAATACACAAGCCAAAAGCATTGGTTATCCAAAAAACTACTCCCAAGAAAGACCATGCAAGCTGTTTAAATTCACGCTTGCTAAAGCCGTCAAAACTTGATGATGCTATTTGCTTATACACATCAATGTACCATATCATTATTGCTATGAATATAGCAAAAGGATATAGTGAAACGTATATGTTCTTTACCATTGTGAATGTGTTATCGTCAAACAGCCTTTCTTTTGTCAATTCTCTCCGAAAATAGTTAAAGCCAAAGGACGATATTTCCACAAATCTATCGCAGAAATCTGTAAGTTTTTCAAGCACGTCTCCTGCTAAATCTGTCTCACCTGTGAAAACTCCGATTATGTAATTAAAGCTGTCTATAAAGCTTTGCCAATTATCACGGTCAAACTGTTCTGTATAAACTCTCCAACGGTCATATATGGAAATTTCCTCTCCAATATTGTCAGCCTCACCATTGAAAATCTCGTTCCAAGTAAAGTATGGCTGTTCATCATCGCCAATATCTTCTCTCAAAAACCGCACATAAAGATTTTGATAGTCATTTCCTTGCGATGATATCCTACCTATAACATCGCCTGCCTCTACATCATCATCAGGCGACACAAGCCATTCTATTGAGCCACTTATCTGTGGGCTGTATACGGTCTGTATCTCCCCTTCATTATCCTCTAGCCACAGATAATCAGACTGGATATCAAGAATGTAGCCGTCCATAACAGCATAAATGTTTCTTGTTCCTCCACGATCGGCGGCGAATTTAAAGGCATAAAATACTCCGTCCTCGTCATTTTTTTCTTCCTTGTTAGCAGTCAAGGGATAACACCTATCGTCAATATACACAGGCTCGTCCGTAGTCTGTGTTATTCCCTGTATAGGCTCGTTGTCAGCATTGTCGGCATAGGCAGATATTTGAGGAAAAAGCAATGTTATGAATATGGTGAATACAACACTCACCATTAACTTCTTCATTTTATTCCCCCTCTCAATGTGCTATATGTAGCACATTATGCTTTCACTAAGTTCTGCAATACTGACGGCGGCTTTAAAAGCATTATGCCCATTGCAATGAAAATAAAGATATCTGCAAAGTAGTCGCCTATCGTTCTATCTCCGCCTATATTGAAAATTGTTTCACCATTGTTCACCATATCTGCAACTTCATCGTTAAACCATGTCATTCCAATAAGAATAACGATAGCCATAAATAAAGTCTGAATAACCACAGATATAAAGGTCATTATAAACTTTTTGAAATACTCTGACAATGACTCAAAGCCTGCACAAGCGAAAAACAACGGAGATACAGCTATCATACAGCTTACCTCAATTTGTCTCATTTTTAGCTTTATGTTCACGCACCAACCTATTACGATCAACACTATTACTGATATAAAAATAGGAAGAACATTTACCAAACCCATAAAAAGGTCTGCAAGATAGCCCATATATCCAAGTCCTGCTCCTTGACCGAATATTTCATATGTATCATACGATAATCGCCAAGTATCAAAAAAATCGTCCATACTCGGAAACAAATCAGCAACACGGCTCACCATACCCTCATTGATATATACAATACATTTGCAAATCCAATAGCTTGCGAGTATAAACACTAATGACGGAAATGACCTTGCTAATGCACTTGTAAATCTTTTAAGGGTGAGTTCTCCGTCCTCAGATTTTTTTATCTCATTCCTCAATTCAAGTGCAACACCAATCGCCCATATACCCACTGCCGTGAGAGAAAGAGTGGTAGCAATATTAGCAACTAAATGACCGCTACCATACAATGTATTTGAGCTAAATAGTTCATCAGCAACAACATCGTCCATTATACCGCTCCATAAAGCAGTAAGAGATGTGAAAAACGTATCAAACCAACTCGCTATTAACGGAGCGGCAAGGTTTGTATTTGAACTGACAAGACTTACAATGGCATCAACTACTTCTCCAATCGTATCAGCAATGCTACTCAGTGCATTACTTATCCCCTCAAAAAAGCCCTCATCATCGTCCTCGCTGTTGCTTTCATCATCAGCATATGCTTGTATTACTCCTACGCCGTTATAATTAAGCACCTTTCCTGCTGTACAGCTAAATAAGCACACGGCAAACACAAGAAAAATGCACAGTATTTTCTTCAATTCATATCGCCCTCCTATAATAAGAAAGCCCCTTGCAAGGGGCTTCTCTGACTTTTAAGAGCCTGATCCGAACAGACTCGGCATACCTTCGCCCGACAGCATAGACTTAACGCCTACTTCAAGCATTACTGTTGCGGCAACGATGATTATGCCCATAATGAGCTTTCTCTTTGCTCCTTTGGACTTTCTTTCTTCGTCCTCGTTTTCTCCTTGCCACCACTCTTTGAGAGGCTCAACAAGTGTGACGAAGATATAAATTCTGACTGCCCAAAATAAGAGCGTTGCTATATCAGCTATGTAGCCGTTAGCATCTGCCGAAGTAACTAACAACGATACTTCACTGGCAGTCCTCGTAACTTTTGGTACTAATGCCATTATTGCACTCCTAAACACTTTTTTTTCACTCCCTTTCATCATTTTTTCTATTTCAAATGTTCACACTTTTGAACATTTAAAATCACGTCTTTGACTCTCATAAGCCCGACCATTTTATCACGGTTCTCAAGAACACCTGTAAAAGATATTCTGTCGCCTTTCTTAAAGAAGTCTGGAAACTTCAACGAGTACGGCGGCATTATTTTTATGTCTATCCAAAACGGCTCACTTGCATTTTGAAAAATAGCAAGTGAATTATAGACCACCCTCATTGGTTTGCCGCCTATAATCGTTTCTGTGAGTCGAACATCTTGTCCGAGCCTTCCTACTCCTTGTACGGATAACTGCATAAATCTCACCTTACTTCATCGTCATTGTCATTGTCGGTGCAGGAGAAGGCGCAGAAGATTGAGCCGCTGAACTTACAATACCCTTAGCTACCGATGCGACAACTGTGGCAGCAGCAGAAGCACCGCCAGTCGCCGCCCCTGCCGCTGCTTGTGCAGTTGCCTGTGCTGTTGCTTGTCCTGCGGCTTGTGCCGTAGTTTGCGCTGTCGCTACTGTAGCACTTGATACAGCCTGTGAAGCACCTACCTGAGAAGCTTGCGCCGTTGTGCCTTGTACGGCTTTTGCGCTTGTTGCCCCATTGACTTTAGTAACTCCGCTTTCAGCCTTTACAGCTCCTTCTGCAACTCCTTCGGTGCGTGACATATGTGTCACGCTCTCGTGCTTTCTGTATGCGCTCATATACTCTTTATACATATTTACATTCGACTTGTCACACAACCAATTCAGTCCGTTTTCTGTAACATAAAAATCGTCAAAGCGTGGGTCATATTTTATAAGACCTTGTTTTTCCGAGCTTTTGAGAACGTCCATAACGTTTGACTGCAACTTTGCATCAGGTATGTTTTTTACATACTGCAAACTAAGTCGGTCATTCGGCAAAAAATAGTACATATCACTTTGCAGCCCTGTAAACTGAAATGGCTGTTTTCCAAACAATTCTCCTGCCGCATTGCTTCTCGCTTTAAATAAACGTTGCTGAGCCTTCCTCGCTTGCGCCTCTCCTGCCTTATTCTGTTTGCCTGCCAATCTTCTGTTCATTTTAAACTGAAAATAAAACTGTATGGCAGTTTGAAGAACTCTCCAAACACTGCCCAAACTCTCTGACTGGTCTGACATTTTCACATTCCCCTTTCATATATTAATCTCTTTTTTCTATCTCGCTTGCAACTTCCTGAAAGAGAGCATCTTTGTCAAATTCAACTTTGACAGCCCCCTTCTTTTTCTTTTCTTTCTTGTCCTGCTTAACGTATTGAACAGTCGCCTCACCATAGACTTCCTCGAAGAAATCTTCATCGGTAACTGATACCAAATCGGCATCGTTATAATCTCGTTCAAACTGTTCTCCAAGGTGTGTGTTGACAGCTCTTTCTTTTTCTGCCTGCGCCTCTGACTTCCGTTTTTCTCTTGCTTCTTTCACAGGTAATAACGATTTATCAAGGCTTGTAAAGCAATGTTCTTTTTCTTCTTTTTGCCACGGAAAATATACATCTTCTGAATGGTGAAAATCACAAGCCCTCAATTTTAAAGCTTTAAAAGGTCTGCGAAAGCCAAGAAGAAAAATACCCACACCTGTATGATTGTCTTTTTCATCGCATAGTCTATCAATTTCGTCAGGAGAAATAAGCAATCTTCTTTGATCCTGTTCGCTTTCGCTCGTACCATTCTTACTGTAAGACTTATTTTCCTTCTTGAATGTGGTATAACCTATCTGTTCTTCACATAGCCACTTGCGTATCTTATTGTCTCTCGAACCAAAAAAGCATACAATACCACAGTTAGATAATATATCTTCTGCTTCTTTGTCGTATTTTGCCTGTAACTGAGTAAGTGATTGTACAACAAATGTCATTCTAATGTTCATAGAACGTATTGTTGCAATATCGTCTTTTAGTGTCGGTATTTTAGAAATATTACAAATTTCATCAGCCTCAATGTTAAGCATAACAGGTAAACTGCCGCCACATTTCTGTAATGCCATATACTTCATTCTTGAAATGAACTGTTGATAAAACATTGAAATTATCGGCTTAAATGTTGTCAATCCTATCGGATAGACAACGAAAATAGCCTCTTTTGAATTTGGCTTTGTAAAATTGTCGAACTCCATTTCATCTTCAAGAGTGAATTGTGACACAACTTCTGTATACCACAGCCCAAGTCTTTTTTGAAGGTTTGCGACAACACCGCCAAGGGTTTCTTGAGGAAGTCCTTTTATACCCTTATAGCTCAAAACAACCTTATCATCTTCTAAACCTTCATTTGAACGGTCTATACTGTACTTTTCCATTAGCAATGAATACTCACATACAGGACTAAGTTTTCTATCCTGATAATCAATGCTTGTAATTATCTGCACAATTCTCTCAAAACTCTTATTCGTTTCATTTTTAGACTTGTATATATATAAAATTAATGAGGTAAAAAGATCTTCTGCTGCTCCTGACCAATAATCATTTTTTTCTCCGTCCTCTTTAGTAGCGTTCATAAAATCAGAACCGAGATTTAAAACATCAAGCTCACTGTTTATATACGCATAAGGATTATAGTGATAAGACAATTCCATATTGTAAAAATTAAGAACTCGTACATTATAGCCATACTTTTCTAAAAGATATGCACAATCCTGATAAACCGAGCCTTTCGGATCAATAATAAAATAATTACCTAACATCTGCATTACGTCAGGTTTGATAACGCCTTCGGTCTTGCCTGCACCTGTTGTAGCTATTACAACCTTATTGGTGTTTGCAACTGCCGCCTGCTTTACCTTGTCTATCTTCTTGCCTGCTTTAAGGGAAACATATATTCCCTTTGCAACTGGAATTCCTTCGGGGTCTGCAAATTTTTTCTTTTCATCGTCACTTGCCCAATGAGCAGAGCCTTGTTCAACTCCCTTGAAAGAATATTCGACCTTTCCCATAAACGCCACTAGCATCGCACCGATAACCATAACGTGTACATACCACGTTTGAGCTAACATTATTATTCCAGTCTTAATATTCTGCAAGCTTTTAAGCCCATAGAAGAACTCTCCGTGTAACAATCCCCTTGCCGCTTTAATCAGCACCTTATATTTTAGGCTTCCTGCCGTACCGCCTCTTGCGGCATATGATGTACACACTGCAAGTGCTACAATCAGGTATAGCACCATGCAAACCACACAGGGAGCTTTGCTTTTCTTTTTTTCTTTTTTCAGAGCATAATCTGCCATTTATCCACACCTTTATGACCTTAACATTTTATGTATTTTATTCGCCCATTATCTACAATATCCGATTATAATTATACACCTGAAATGCGCAAAAGTCAACACATAAAAAATATTTCTTGTGAAAAATATAAAAAATTAAACTTATGAGATAGCACGTCTGATTTGTGCTACATATGTCACAAATAACGCTATAACGCACACCGAAAAAAATTCGGTATGCGTTATATAAATCTACATCATTGTTGCCGCACTTGACATATTATTGTTTTGTTGCGCCGCCGCTGCCAAAGCTGCCGTGTGTTCACTGTATGCACGTTCAACTGTCTTTAAGGTTTTTATAACAGCCTTTTCTTGCAAACTTCTGTATCTTGCGATGCAGTAGTTACCAGTGTTCTCACCTGACGACATTGCATAATCAATATCTTGCCTATGACAGCTTCCTTCAAACGCTAACAAGCATTCTTTTGGAACTTTGATATATTTATAGTCTAATCCCTTCGTATCAATGACCATATTTTCAAGTTGTATCATTTTATCCACGTTGAGATATTCTAATGGCATTTTGTAGGCAAGATAAGCCGATACTCGTTCACGTTCCAACAAATCAAACTTGTTATCGTAAATGGAATAAAAAGCAATGTTGACATCTTCTACTCTTTCATTAAAACCATTTTTGAGTACATTATTTAACTCCTTGCTAGTCTGACTAATTTTCTCAATATCTGATAGACTATAGATTTCATATGATTTTTCATCATCGGGAAAATGTATTTTGATGCTTGGCTTACAGCTTGAAAGATTTTCTGAATAATAGTCTGCAAACTTCTCACGCACATATTCCATACTATGTGATATCCTGTCTAATTCACTATATGCTTGTTCTAACTCAGCCTTGTTATTTTTCAAATTGGCTGAGGCGATTTCTCTTTTCTTAATTTCAGAATGTCTAAAAACTTTATTTACAAAATTAGGCTTTATACCTTTTAAACTTTCTACATCAGCCTCATTAGCACTAATTTTGCTCTTGATTTCATCAATCTTGCTTATAACCTTCATACTTGACTCGTACTTTTCTTTCATCGAGTCTATGGCTGTTTCAAGATTTGCGCCTTCTAACAGATCTTTTTGATTTTCTATGCAAGCTATTTTGTATAGCTCCGTATCAACAAGCTTTAGTGTTAAATCTATTTTATCTGCTATTTCAAATGGTAACTTTATCGTCTGAATACCTTCATACCTTTGCGGCGGATTTTCACCGATAAGCCTATACAATTCATCACACGCTTCCTCCGTAAATGGGTTATAATCTTCTGGAACGTACATATTAGGACATTTATCCATACATTCCCAATACGCTTTTTGAATTATATTTTTGTCAGTAGTTATTCTGTGTTCATAAAACTCTGTTTGTTTACCATTTAAGTTTATTGAAACAGGTATATCCTCTGTTTCCAACTTAACCAATCCATTTTCAGGACGAACATACAAAAAAACACTGTTATATGTGTCTATAATTTGCTGAGAATAATAATCATATCCCTTTATGCACGCCGCAACTCTGTCATCAAGAATTTTGGACTCTTTTAAATCGCCATGATTTCTGTAATTTTCACTCTTTGCAGAGTAAAGCTTTATTGCTACTAACAACTTATCCCTCATTTTGGACATTTCTTTGGTTTTAAGTAGACTATCAACAATATCCTTTGACTCATAGCGTGCAGGCTCGTTGCGATCTATAAGATATTTCACATCACTTTTTGATAAAAGACCTTTGGCGTAGCCCTGTTTAATGCTAGCTACACTATGATAGACACCATAAATAACATCTTTTCTTTTTTTCTCGTCTATCAGACCAAGCTCAACACACCTTAATGCCACCTCTCCAATACTATCATAGCCCATTTCTCTAGCATCAATAAGAGTTTCGTATAAATGAGACTCAAATGTGCCAACAGTAACATCTTCTCCGCCATATGGGGATATATCTTCATATGATCTTAATTCAGCTATCTCGTTTTCAGCTTCTTCAACACAGCTTTTGAGATATGCCTTCTTTATGTGTTCCTCACCAAACAAATCTGAATATGCTGAAAGTATAAAAGGACTTTCCGAGGGTTTTAAATCTTCAAGAAGATGCTTCCCAATGGTTTTGGTTTCAACAGGCAAATTCAAACGTTCTTCCCAACTCATACCGTCTATTTTTTTGTTTGAGATGCTTCCCTTGCTAGGGTCATAAACATTAACTAAAACGGTACTTTCACTTTTGGCAGTTTCTGATCCAAACGTATCAGAGTCCATTCTATTTTCTATGTAGAAATTCTCAGACAGCCAGTGACGGTTAATGTGCCTGCTATAATACGGCGTATCTATGCTATCCGTATACGTTGCCATTACTTTGTCCTTATTTTCCTCAAAGAACTCGTAAAATGGCTTTCCTGACGAATTGTACTGGTCGATTATATCAACCACATTCTTTTCGGAACGCTCTGAAATGCGTTGGTCTAAGCGGCTAAGAAAGTCCTTCTCTATATTCAAAGAATTAAGTTTTGCTTCTGACACCAACTGCTTCATTTCAGCTATGCTGTCTCCGAAGGAAATAAAATCATTCGGTGTTCTGTTTCCTTCGGAGACAGCTCTCCTTAGATGATATATACCAACGTTATTGTTATCGAGGTCAAAAGTTACCGATGCAATAAGATTTTTGCTTTGCTCGATTTCAGCAAACTCAAAAGCTGAAATTTTTTCAGCTTTTGAAAGTTCAGCATAAGTGTTATCCTTAGAGAGTTTTTCAAAGAGTACCGAAAGTCTTTTATCCGCTGCCTTAAAATAATCTATCTCACCATTATACTCTGTGGAATAGATTATTGTCTTGTCGATCGCACTCTGCTTTTCCTTCTCACTCAGATATATCAAATCATCAAAATTGAGATTTTCAAAACACAACTCGTTCATTTCTTCCAAACTGTTATAGCTGTCTATGTGTGCTACAACATTGTCATACTCAGTTACGATGCGGAAATTTTCAAGGTCAGCCGATACTTGTATAGGAAACTCCTCGTCAGAGTCCGTGGTGTATGCAAGAGCCACATCTGACAGGTCTAGCACATCATCATATGCACTTGTATCACCAAATTCCGCTACAGAATAATCATTTATAAGCTTCAATGCAGTTCGTACCGCCTCGTTTAAAGGCTCTCCATTCACACTCGACATACTCTGCGCCGCACTTACAGTTTCGTAAAGACTATTCGCTATCTCCTGCGGCTCTATGTCATTCTTTAAGACCTGTCCTTCCCACATTACCTTATCGCCGCCATATGCGCCAAGACCCTTCATATTAATGTTATTATGGCATTTGAGAGCTACGCCGCCGCTGTTCTCCCAGTCAATAAGGTTTTTGTTATAATCGTCATACAACACGTCAGTATTACTTATACCATTCGGGATATATTCAGCCTTATTGTGTCCAATTTCTGTGAACAACCGATGTTCTCTGTCTATCTCAGGAAGATATTCGTCAAGCCACTCTTGCTTTTCAGCTTCACAGTACGGCGGCTCTCCATTGACTTTTGCTGAGAGAGTAAAGACCTCTACATCTTTGTGTTGCTCCATAAATAACTTGATGCCTTCCGTCATTTCCTCGTATGGTTGAAGGTTACGGAAATAACCCTTTTCATACATTTGTTCGAGATAGTTTGGAGAGGCATCGTAAAAACGTGCGACTGTACCGTCAAGGTCAATAAACAGCCTTGACTTAGTTGTCATTGTACTCATATTCAATTCAATCCTTTCAAAAAATTGTGCTATATGTAGCACAACTAAAAATCACCCTATATGTGATGTGTGTTATCTTTAACTGTATTTTCAGCGTGTTTTTTTGCCGCATTAAGCATATGTGGATATAGCTTCCTGATTGTCTGATAAATGGTGTCGCAGTATATTGATGCAACACCATTGGTATCATCAGGCTCTATATCAAAATACTCCTCTATCGCAAACAAGCTCAGAGTGTCAAGGCTTATCTTGCCTTCCATTGCTCTAAATATAATCATCTGCGAAAGATCAAGGAGTGGCTGTGCTATAACAAGTTTCAGCTTTTCGTAAGCCACAGGATTGTACTCACGAAACATCTTTTTTAAAAAAGCTACGTCTTTGTTTGTGTCTAAGCCAATAAAATAAACCTTCTCACCATTGCACTCTTTATATATATAAGTTAAAAGTGAAGTGATCGCTTTCTGAACATCTTCTCTTTTTGCAGTGCATTTCTCATACGCCTCTGACAGTCCTGCCGTCTTTACCCTTTTAGCAAAGTTCGGATCATCATATGAGATTTTAAGGTGCATACTTGACGGCGTTTTAGATAGCGTTTTTAGTGCTATCTCCAAAATGTAATCTCTGTTGGATATGCCAGTTGTAAAAGTTGAGATAACAATGATATTCTTTTTCAACCCCATAATATCACCGCCTGTCTATTAAACCGTAGGAACGGCGGTTTGCTGTGCCTGAACTGCCTGCTGCGCCTGATTATTCGCCGCAAGTATCGCATCTTTATCGAATGTAACTTTTGGCAGAATAGTGTGATTTTCTCCTTCAATTCTCAGACCGCACTTATCAAGTACACGTTTAAACAAATCGGCTTCCTGCGACCTTACTGTAAACTGTGTTTGCTGTGTTGCTCTTGTGGTTATGCTTGAATACGGAATATTATTCTCATTCATAATTTTTATAATAGGCTCTGCCGTTTTTGCATCTATCTTATTGGTATAGAAAGGCACGTCCGCAGAGGTAGCGACTACCTCTTTATAGTCCATTGTACCGACCTTTGAAACTTTTGGAACTATTCTTTCCGATTTAAGTTCGCTATCATACAGCCACTTATTATTGTTTCTCAGGTATGTCTCTCTCAATTGCTCTTTGGTATAGTATCTCTTGTTTGGATCTTCCGTCATTCTGTTCTTCGGGTGATTATACCTTGACGTTATCAGCCTATCCTGTTCTTCAGGAGAAAGCTGTGTAAACTTCCTTTTACCATTCTGACTATTGAGCTGTTCAGGCGTTATGACTTCTGTCAACACTTGTTTCGGCTCAACATAGCCAAGTTCCTTCTTCAAAGCCTCTTCAACATTCGTATTCTTGCCTCTGAGTGCATCAGATAATCGCTGATTAGCAACGCCAAGCTTTTGAGCCATTTGGCTTTCCTTTATTCCGCTTTCAGTCATTTTATTTTTTGCCCAGACTCCAAATTCTGTGAAACCAAGCGTATTGGAATACTGGGCTTGTCTAAAAGAAGCAAGCGCATTTGTTTTGCCAAGAGCAATGTATGTCCTTTCCGCATCGCTCTTTTCAACCACAACGTTATACTTGCCCTGACGAGCAAAAGCGGAATAATTAATACCCTCATTATTCAGAAGTTCAATGTCTTTCTTTGAAAGATTTTCAAGTTTTACAAGAACAGAGTTCAATGCCTTCGCTTTGCTTTTCATATCTATGTAGGGTACTATGCCACACTCGACAGACAGCTTGCCGTCACGATAATTCTGCAAGTCCGTGTCAACGGAATTGATATTATATTTTGCGACCGCAACCTCGTCCTTTGTAACTGCCTTTTTAAGAATGTTATATATACGCTTATATTCTTTTTCATTCTCTTCTGCTCTTGCACGAACCATGAGATATTCCGTAGTATTCGGCTTACACTCTGCAAGGTCAGCGATCGCCTGTAGATAGAATTTTTTCATTTCGTATACATAAGGTATAGACTTGAAGCGTATAAAATTCACATAGGCTCTTCTGTCTGTCCTAGCAAGCTGCTGCATTGACATATCCTTATATCTATCTCTCAGTTTAGTTGCCTGTTCCATTGTGAAGTGTTCAAAATCCCAGTCAATGTTCTTCGTCACCATATCCGCTTGTATGCCAATTTGAGCAAACTGAGCATCGGTCAAAACCGTTTCACCTGTCTCATTTTTCATAGCAGGAACGTCAAACATTTCTGCAAGTATTTGAATGGCATCATAATTCGAGCAGTTTTCAAAATACTGAACGACCTGTATCGGTCCTCCGCCAAGCTGAATACCGTGGTCAAACCAACTGTTTTTATTCAGATTGATATGGCAAGAAGGGTGGTTATCATCGGAACGTATTCTGCACCAACCGTCCTTGTACCTTACCTTAACGTCAACGCCATATCTCTGCAAGACTTCTACAACTGGAATTGCCCTCAAAGTATCGAGGTCATAAAAGTTCCTTTTTCCCTCAAAATTCATAGTCTCATATCCTTTCTAAAAATTGTGCCACAAGTAGCACAACTAACGTGAGGCTGCGCCTCAACTACTATATATAAAGCTATCGCTTCATACCAATATTATAATTCTCCGTCCTGCTATTGTCAATAGCAGGAAAGCACAAAATGCAACATATTTTTTGCATCTTTACATCGTAGGAGTGTACGGAGGACTTTGATTAAACGTGGTAGTTCTGTTTTTATTCAAAATTGTGTTCATCTTATACTGGTCTGCTTTGTCATAGACAAGATAGTATTTATCGCTTCTACCTTTGATATATCCAACGTTCACCTTCGACTTCACAATGGCTTTTATCTGATTTCTTGAAACGTTCTTTAGGTACATTGGCTGAGAATTAGATTTCTGTATAAGCTCTGCAAATGACTTTATTTGTGAAGCTGTTTCAAAGGCTCTCTCGTCAACCATATCATTATAATACAGAATATCATCGACCCTATCTTTATCCGTTTTAAGATAAACAAGGTTATACTTGTCCGCATCAGGTTTGTAATAAACAGCGGAAATAATATTATCAACGCTGCCTCTCAGCTTCATCAGCTCGTCACCTGTTATCATTTTGTACAATGGTATTGTACCACACTTTTGAGCAATTTCTCTAACCTCTGAACTGTCTTTTGCACCAATATTAGAGTTCACAAATGACTTATCAGGATAGATTTCATTATACAGCTTTTCGGCATCAGCCGCCTTATACAGCAGGCGGTACTTTTCTGTATTTTTGATTTTAGAATACGATACAACAAGTTCGCTCTTTTTAACGAACTCAACTTCTCGCCCAGTAACAACATCTGAGCGAAGCCTACCCTCATACTCTTTAAGCTCTGCGTACTTTGACTTATTTCTATCGTATTCAAGCTTGCGCTGTCTGCTGAGTTGTGCATCTCTCTTGCGCTGTTCAGCCGATCTGTTATCCGTGAGTATTTTTGTTCCAAGTATCTCTTGCAGTTTATCTTTATTTTCCTTCTTTATGAAAACTGTCGCTCTGCCGTCATTAAGAATATTTGCAGAATAATAGATAGGAGCGTTCATAAGCTTTGGCAACAAACGAGCATCTATCTTTACGGCATAGTTTTCACCAAGAGACTGCATAAGCACATTCTTATTTATATTACCGATAACTCGTGGGCTTTTTTGTGTGTTCGATGTAACAGGATTGCGATACATCTTGTACGAATAGATTTTTTCATTCTTATCCTTCGTGAACACCTTATACTTTTCATTGAGTTTTGCCAAAGGCTTCATTGCTCGCAAGAGCGCAAGCTTGACAGAAAGTGAAAAGTAGAGGAACATCTTTGCGGCGAACCTAGCAGAACGAGTTGATATAACCGCTGTCGATGTCATACTTCTCATTGCAAGTTTTTTCTGAAAAGCGGCTGTTGTTATTTCCGCATCTAATCTTGACGATTTATCAAGCTGCTTTTTAGCAAGTTGCGCATAAAATTCATTATTTCCGTCCTTCTGTTCAAAGCCAATTCCATAGTAAGGACGTAATTTCTTTGTTGCATCATTAACAACATTTTCGATTGATTTGCTTCTTTTATCGTGCGGCGTATATTTGCCCTCAACAGTTACGCCAAGGACTTTATCAATATTCTCCTTATAATACTTTTCGCCAAACTGACGTGCAAGAGTATTAGTACGGACTTTATGTTCTTTGCTATCTGAGATCGTGATATATGTATCACGATACTTAACATCAAAGCCATACTGGTTCATAACTCGTATGAAGTCCTCTTTTGTCTTTGCAGTTTTCAGTGCAATATCAAGAGCTTCAACAATTGGATATTTCCATGAAGCAGCTTTTTTATGTTCTTCAATGTGATAACTGTCAACCGATACATTATCACGGCTCGTTTTATAATCATCATCAAGAATGTTCAAATTATTAGCAGCACATATAAGATCGCTTTGATTTCTCAAAAACTTTATTGATGATTTATTATCAAGCCACTTCTTGCCTGTGGCAATATTGCAGGAATTTACTACAACATGGTTATGTACAAAATTTGCTCCAACGTGTGTTACTACACACACCTGAAAACCCTCAAAACATCTTTCAGCCCATTGCACACCTATCTTATGAGCAAGCTCAGGAGAGATATTATCTTCTTTTGGAAAGCTCTGATAAAAGTGATGTGCCAAAATACCTTTGTCCTGTTTCCATATTTTACGAACGTTCTTCCATTCCTCAACCATATTTTGTTCTGAACAGTTTATCGCTGTCATAGCAAAACACTTAGGAGTGAGCTTAGTATGGCTTTTTAAAACATTGATATATGAAGGTGAAAAATATAAATTTGCATTTTCAAGTTCCGCCATACCTTTTGCGGCATCGCTGTTAAGAATTTCATTAATAACAGATCCATGCTCTTTTTCGGTCAATGAGAGGTAATACTTATATATTTCCTCTCCTTCACTTTTATCAAGCTCAACAAACTTCTTTGTAACATAATCAAGAGTTGCGGTTATATATCTATCAGAAGTCATTTTAGTTTTAATTGACGAAACTGTTGCCATACTCTCACCTTCTTTCTGAATATATACAAAGTAAATTAAACCTTTGGGAACTTTCCTTCTGTTTTATCGAGCATTTCACTCATGTCATTTACGATCTCGACCAAAGCGTTTCCTATACTGGCAACTTTAAGTGCAAGGTCTTTCACTTCTTTTGCGTTCATATTAACGTATTTAACTTCGTTATCATTCAAACTATGCGTTGCATTGGCGGTGTGAGCTATCTGATTGATATTTGTGCCGCACTTGATTATCTGACTTTTTACACGATTTATCTCATATACAGCCATTGCAAAATACTGCATAAAATCTTCAATGCCGTCAACTCTATATATCTTCTTATTCCTAGCAAGAGCAAGAAGATAGTTCGACATTGAAAGCCTTGCATCGTCAGCTCTTTTCTTCAATTCTAATTTTTCTTGTTCCGTTACTCTGAAATTAATTTGAGTATTTCTCGTATCTCCCATTTTAGACCTTTTCTATAAAAATAAATTGAACGAAGTGATTTACTTATTTGTGGTTTTATTATACCACAAACAAGTAAAAAAGTCAATGTTTTTTTGACTTTTTAGGGGTATTAGGGTTCTCCCTAACAAGCGATAATGTATAGTGGACGCTATACATTATCTGTGCTTGCTATGGCAGACCCAAGACGTGCGGCGCACGGCGCATTTTCGGTTTGCACCGAATTAGGCACATTTTTCGTCTTGCGACTTCGATAGCATTTCATTCAGAAATTTTTATACTAAAAAAAGCCCCCTTTACGGTGGCTTTTTTATCGGTTTTTACTCAAACTTTTTTGCATTGCGAAACGTATTATTATGAAAATTGTAGGGGTCAAGGCGCAGGGGCAAGCGACAAAAGCGGGGGCGGCAGAGCTGAGAGAACGCCGCTCACTTTTCGCTTTTTATATAAAAAAGAATTTAAAGTGAAGGTGGTGTTTGTTCGCCGTTTCCGCTGTCCTCAGTCTCAACCTTTTCTTCACTTTTCATCGTGCTTATGCTTTCCTGCATTTTCTGAATAAGGAAGTCCATTTGCATTGGATCGGAAATTCCTGCTTTTACAAGAATGTCGGCGATCTCGTCCGTCTTACCCTTGACAGTTTTATACCTCTCGTCATTTATTTTCTGTTCAAGTGTTTTGATTTCCTGCTGTAACTTCTCACATTTCGCTTTTTTTTCCGCCAACTGCATTTCTAGTTTTGCGATTTTTTCGGCACTTGATATTTTTGCCATTTTAGCATCACTCCTTTTCATTCCGATTTTACCACAAATGAAGAAATAAGTCAATAGACAACAAACTTGTCTATTGACTTATCAACATATGCTGTGTATCTGAAACGATCGGGGTGTTTGACGGCTGTTTCAGAAAGTTAAGCTTTTTCAGTATTTCAAGTTTTTCCTTGCACTCTATCATTTTAATCTCTCCTTATATAAACATTGTGCTACATATGTCACCTTAACTTTAACCCTTATAAGTTCAGCCGAAAACTAATCGGCTGAACTCGCAAGGTTTACGCCTTATTCCTTTGAAACTTGGTTGAAAAAATCTGCAATTTCATCAAAGACCGCATCGTTTTCATTTGGCTCATATGGTGGCTCATTCAAATAAGCCTCGCTATAAGCATTAAAGTCATTTTCAAATTCCTGCACACTTTGCTCGTATGTCTGTCCGCCGTTCTGATTGGCTTCTCTTCTTTCACTTGGCACAAATGAAACTTCATCACAAACCAAAACCAGTTCATAACGATTAACTCCGTTTCTGTCAGTATAGTTGTTATTTCTGAGTCTGCCTGAAACTATAATAGGCTTTCCTTTATGGAAATACTTATTTACAAACTCTGCTTTCTTTCCCCATACAACGCATTTCACAAACGTTGTATCTTCTTTAACATTCGGATTATCAAATGCAACACTAAACTCTGCGTTCTGCTTCCCTGATGTGAATTTTGTAAACCTCACTTCTGTGGCAAGTCTGCCGATACCTGTTGTCTTTAACATTGTTATTACCGTCCTTTCGCTCCAATTTTTTCTACTCTAACTCTTAAACCTTCCAAGGCTCTTCCGCTGAATGGAGTATCTACTAAGTACCAACCGTCATTACGCTTTTTCGGAAAAGAAAAAGCATCTTCCTGATAGTGCATTTCCATTCTTGTAGGTATCCACTTCTCATTTTCATCGTCCCACACTTCGAGAGTATCGCCACAATGAAAGCCACTCACTTTCCACAAGTCCATAACCAACAGCCCATATCTGCCATTATCCTCGTTGTAGCCCAAAATTCCTTTTATCATATCTTGTACCTATCCTTTCCTAATTATTTATGAAGTCATCTCTTTCCTTTACCCACTTCTTAATCAGTTCGATTTCCTCGTCCATGTTCGGCTCTTTCTTAGGTTTCCAGTCCTCTCTTACCTCTTTCAGTTTTTCTTCCCAGTCCGCTATATCATCATCAAGATATCCCACTTCTTCATCGTCTGCTTCATCAGGGTGTTCCTCTAGGTACTTCTTTTTTTTCTTGGCAGCTTCGAGATTATCCACCAATTTCAGATAGTCCTTCGGTTCATCTTCCCAAAACAGTAAACGGCTCAGAAGTGTATGTTCTGGAAACATTCCAAACCAACAACGCTCGAACCACTGTTCCGCATACATTCTTTCATCAGAACCATTACTATATGTTCCGCATAGATCGCCGATAAAATTCTCTATCAGCTCTCCGATAGTCAGACCATGCTCTCCACACTTTCTCGCCAATCGGTCACAATCTTCGTCCGACAATTTTACTGTGATTTTTCTCTCTCTGATTGTTTCAGTCTGCTGTTCTTCGTAAGTTTTTACGTCATTCTCGTTTTTCATATTTCTACCTTTCAGCCCTGCCCGATTGCAGGGGCTTTCTTTTTTTGATAATGATTTTCTTTAACTATCATTTGCTTTGCCTTTTCTTGAACACAAGTTTTTGAAGGGAAAAATGTATAATCATCGCCCAAACTATGCTCCAACCCATGCCGATTTTTAAAAAGTCGGTTATACCTGTACCTGCCCTTTTCAACAGTATGCAGAATACGATCGTTGCAATGAAAAAACACAGAATAATTGCGATGCAAATTGTTATCCTGATTTTCTTCTTTTTGCTTGCCATAAATCTCACCCCTTTCACAAATTAATCTTTTAAATGTTTTATAAAGTCGCTTGTCATAAGTCCGCCAAAGTATTCTTCACACCATTCCAACTCTGAGTCACACACGTCATAAAAATAATTATCTGGGTCATAAAAATAATTATCGTAACGTCCTCCAAACAAGTAACCATTATAGTAATCTCCAAGTTCTGAAAGCAAGTGGCTTGCTTCTTCCATTTTAAAAAGTACAAAATCGTGAACGTTAGTATAGCGGCAATCTTTAGTTTTTTCTTTGTAATCTTCCGAAGAAAAAAACTTTTTCAAATACTCTTGCCATTGCTCTTTTGCCTTATATTTATCCATTACACGGATAAAAGAAACCTTCATGCGTTCTGCATTTTTCAAATTTTCATCATCACATATGAACTCTTTTATCTCCTCGTAAATCTTTTTTCTCTCTTCTTGCTCCTCTCGTTCCCTTTCCTTTTTGCAAAGCTCCATATTTTGTTTCACAAAAAGAGTAGCAAAACAATCAGCCAAGCTGTTATGTTCTTTGCCATTTTGTCTGCTCCAGTCATAGCCACAATACTCAGCGGCTCTCGCAAGACTTTGCCACTTGTAATTCTGATACCATTCAGACCATTCTCCGTAAATTTCTGCAAAGCGTTCCATAACGTCATAGCTTTTAATGTCTTTGATTGATATTACGCCGTTGTTTGCAAGCATCATCAAATCAAAGCCCACATTATAACCGATCACCAAATCTGCCTGTGATATGATTGCGTTTATTTCAGCCGCCTTCTCATAGATTGTCGGCGCATCGGCTACCATTTCAGGAGATATGTGGTTGACATTTTGAGCCTCATACCATTCGTTATGCCTTATAGGCTTGAAGTAGCTGTCAAACACCACATTTCCGTCTGTATCAATTATTGATACTTGCAGAAGCTCGTCATCGAGCGTATCAAGACCCGTTGTTTCCGTATCAATGACTATTTCCTTTGGATATTCTTTCTTAGGATACAACTCTTTTGTGAGCTTTGTTAATCTTTCGACCAGCTCTTGATAATAGTTCAGCTTTTCTTCTATCACTTGACGTTCCTGCTCCTTCTCCGCCTTTTTTCTTTCACGATAAGCCTTTGCTTTTTCTCTCTCAGGTTTAAAAAACTTGTCAAGCTGTTCTTTTGTCGCTTTTCTTACCTCGTCAGGTTTATAGTATTTGCAAGGCTGTTTGCTTAGTTTGCTTGGCAGAAGCTCTATGCCCTCAGCACTTTCTGTTATGACAAAACCCTCGTGCGCCCATTGGCGTTCGGTCTTGTAGCTGTCATATTCTCTATAGTAGTGCTTCACTTTCATCTTTAAGACTACTCCTCTATGTATTCATCGCCGATCTCATAGTTATTATACTCAGTCGGTGTAACTTCTACCCAATTGTAATGTTCTTCAAAATATGTTTCAGTACACACCCTTATCTCATAGCTATGGTGTGAATATCCATAACCGTCGATGTACTCCTTATCAACAACCGTCTTGGTTTCTGTTGCACAGCTTACTGCATATACCACGCCTGAGAAAATCTGAAAGATAAACAAGCAAAGCAGCAGAGGGTGTTCCCTAAACCCAACCATTACATCATAAACCGAGTCAATAATCTTACGAAACATAAAAACCACTCCTTAAAAATCAAAGTTATAAGTTATCCTATGACTATATTATAGCATATTATAGCTTATTTGTCAAGTGATTTTTGCAAAAAATATAAATTTTTTTCACTTTCAAAGAGCTTCATCACAATATATCTGTTATATACTAACCATTAAAAAGCCGTTTCACCGTCCTGTAATAAGTGCTTGATTTCAGCCCTAGCACCTTCATTGCATAGGTATTGGTACACTTGCCCTCACGGACGTTCTTATACACCGACCTGAATAGCTGTTCGTCTATCTGAATAGGTTTCCTGCCTTTATACTTTCCTGCTGCCTTTGCAAGCTCAATCCCTTCTCGCTGTCTTTGCTTGTTTTGATCCGCCTCAAATTCACCCAAAGAGGCAAATATGTTCAACATAAATCTTCCTTGCGGCGTATCTGTATCGAGCTGTTCCTTCTGTGACACGAGCCTTACGCCCTCTTGTTGAAACTTATCAAGCAAGTATAGAAAGTCTCGTATAGAACGGCTCAGGCGGCTTATGCTCTCGACTACGATAACATCGCCCTCTCGCATAAAATTCATCATTTCTTCAAGCTGAGGTCTTTTCATATTTCTTCCCGATGCTTTATCAATGTACACTCGTTCCACGCCCAGTTCTTTCATTAAAACTTCTTGACGTATTTCGTTTTGCTCAACTGTTGACACTCTGACATAACCGATTTTCAAAAAATCACTCCGTTCTGATTGTGCTACATATATCCACTATGGGCGTACACCATTGACATACCACGCCGCTTGCGGAAATGCGTTTCAATAGGGTCTTTTTGTGTTCTTGTGAAACACTTCTATTCCATTATACCACATTCACACCCTATTGCAACATTTATACAAAAAAAGACAGAGAAGAACGCATCTTCTCTGTCTTTTCAAATTTCCCACCAATCACATAAGGTCTTTAACCAATCATCATTGCCCTTGTCCGTGTTACACTCCTTTTCACGTTCTTCCATTTCGATCATACTATCAATTCTTGCTTGCGCATTTCTATGCTGCCAAGATAGAGGCTCATTACCCTTGCGCCTATTTTCCTCTACGGTATATTTATGTCCTCTATATTCGTATTCCAGTTCTACAATATCGTCATTAAAATTTCTATACTCATAACGGTTCAAAAATTTTGCCTTCTGAATGGTCTTCGCAGGCATCGGCTTTTCTTTCGGATCGACTATCAGCTTTTGTTCCGCATCAATCAAAACTCTTCTAATGTTTTCTTCAAAGCCGCACGTCATACCTTTATCACCTTTCATATCTTTATCCCACCATTTTCAAAGTTTTTTTAACGTCTTTGTACGCTTGTTCAAATTCTTTTTTGTCGCTGCCGTCCTCAATATCATACGCTATTGCCCAGGTATACTTACTATCATCATCAACAAACAGCTCAGGTATACTGCTATACTTTTCATAACCATACTCGTCAGCAATGAGCCGAGTGAACAAGCTCATTTCCTCGTCATTTGTGAAGGCGACTGCATAGATAGCTCTAAGACCGTTCTTTGTATCTTTGCCAAAATACTGTTTTTTCATTTTTTCAACCTCTTTCATAAGTGTTTTCAAGTTATCTTATATATATATTATATCATATTATATGATGTTTGTCAATACAAAAGTGAGAATTTCATTAAAATTATTTCGTGACATATGTGTCACGTTTCATATCACTTTCACTATAAGTCATTTATATATAAAAGTCATATCGTGATAGCTGTCAGGCGTTTTGTAAACTTTCAGAAGTGCGCAAAAAAGGAGCAAGCTTTGAACTTGCTCCAGAGGTTTAAGCATACGCCTTACCATTTGCGCCGCTCTTATATTCCTTATACACTACAACAGGGTTTTTGAGTTTTTTCAAAACGTCCTCGAAGTATCTAGGGTCAAAACAGCCATACTTTGAACGCCTCATTATGCAGTTTTCTCTTACTCCCTCAATGTTGTATGTATCTTCTTCTTTAAGCTCTTGCCAACCCTTGAAAATCATCACCGAACCGCTATAAAAGAGATACGCACGAGCCTTGCGGCTTTTATATGGTATGCAACATACCTTAACAACATCGCTGTGCTGTGCATACGTTGTATACTCAACGCCTATTATCTTGCATTTTATAGTGACAGGGAAACCAAAATCACTCATACACATTATTGTGTACTTCTCACCCTCAACAAGCCCTGCATTGAAGAAAGCTTTCTGACGTGGCTCAGCGTAGTCATTAAATACCTTATGAATATTTCTCGCTGCCTCGTTCGCAGTCTGAGCTGACAGCTCTTGCAGTATAGCACCGTTCTCGTATTTTGCAACAGTCTTAAATTCTCCTGTTGAATTTGTATCGGTATTAATGATTATACCGTTTTTGATTGTGTTGCCGCCTCTGAGTTTGAAATTAAACATATAAATCTACCTCTTTCACAAGTATTATCAAGTTATCTTATGTATATATTATATCATATTATAGTACGTTTGTCAATAGTAAAATGCAAATTTCGCAAAGTTTTTTCAAAGAAAAATTGTGCTATATGTAGCACAATCCCGACCACTATCACCATGATCGCTATTTATATGTGAATGTCATAGCGAATAGGCATAAGACGTTTTATAATGGTGACAACAAAACAGCGGACGTATAAGACTTGCTCATACGTCCGCTCAAATCATTCTACTATGTGGAAACTGTCTACGTTAGGCACAACACCAAGCATACGTCCACTCTCAAAGCGACAATGTATCGTGCCGATATCGTCAACCATAAGCACCTCTCCTATTGAGCCTTGCTCAACTGGGTTTGGATCGTCATTCATCGAGTCAACGCATATTTTTGTACCCTTTGGATAGCGTTCTTTTAAGTTTTTCACTAAATCTCTGTCAACAAAAAACATAGTCAATCCCCTCTCTAAGCATAGATACCTTCAAAAACGTTCAAGCAATTATGCTTTTCAGCGGTGGCTCGCTGTGCTGCTACCGCCCTATCTTTATCTCTCGTTTCCCTGAGAGTATTCCAAAAGGCTAGTGATAAAATTTCTAGTGCTTTTGAGTACGCTTTTAAGCTTTCCGCCTGCTCCTCTGTCACAAGTGTCATACTTTCATTATAGACATTATGATTAATTACAACAGCACCTTTTATCAATGGTGGTCTAAGTCCTGTATAATTGACACGAACAGCCTTTATAACACCGTTCATACCCATATACTCGACAAATTCAAATGGTAAACCCTTTCTCTTTACAGCCGCAACTATCTTATTCATATCAAAGCCCTCTTTCATAAGTATCATCAAATTATCTTATGTATATATTGTATCATATTATATGTAATTTGTCAATAGCCAAATGAATATTTTTTCTCAACTCTGAATTTCCGACCACTATCACCATATGGCTTGTATATACAAAAGCTGTATCGTGATAGGCGTGAGGCGTTTTATAATGGCGACAACACAAAAAAAAAAGAACGTGCAAGATTTACTTACACGTTCTCAGTTCTGCTATAACATCAACAATCTATTAAGGAAGTTATCAAAAAGCTCAACCTGTTCATCAGTCAGAGAGCAAACTCTCTGTTCACCGTTTTCATCGGTTTCATTACCGACAATAAAGAAAGTACCGTGAATGATAGTATGTGCAAAGAAGCGGTTTGGCTCAGAGCCGTTTATAAGAAACTCCTCATTGCAAAAGGCTATCGCCTTATTGGTCGGGTCAAAATAGATTGGCTCTATCAGACCGTCTACAAGCTTTTGCATTTCTTCAAGACTGTTCACAATAGTTTTGACATATGCCCTTTTATGTGGCTCTGCAACTAGAACTCTGAGCTTGTTGGCGTTCTCTTTTTCCTGTAGCCTTTTTTCATCATCTGCAACATACCGTCTTATTTTCTCATACGGTGGTTCATCACATACAGGGTCATAACCGTGAAGTTCATGCCACAGCAGATAAATCGTCTGCTCACCAAGTCTCATGACCTGTTCATATGTTACGTCTGCATACTCCGCCAGTTCCTTTGCAAGTCCTCTTATCGCTTGCTCAAACTTAGCATCGTAATTTTCAAGAGTTGCTTCTTCTTTCATAATAAACGCTCCTTTTTCAAAGTATTAATTTATCTTATGTATATATTATAGCATATTATAGCGTATTTGTCAATAGCAATGTGTGAATTTTAGCAAAAAATCTTGTGACATATATGTCCGCACCGACCACATTCACTACAGGTCTTGAATATACAAATGCCAACACTGTTAGTTGTAAAGCGTTTTCTATATGCCGCAAAAAAAACTGCGGTCACAAGGCGCACACCCTATGACCGCAGTTTTTTTAATACATTTCCTCTGCTATATCTTCTTTAATTATCTTTACCCATACTGGATCATCAAAATCCAGTGAGCATATAGCAGTTAAAATGTTTCTGTTCGTAAGAATACCTTCTTTTCCTTCCCACACTTTTATACGAGCCAATCCCTCACAACGTCTAAGTTCTTCCGTTGTCACATTAAATCTTGCCTTCAAATGCTTTTCTTGCCATAAAAACAAAGAAACGTCATTTACAAATTTCTCAACTATCCAATCTTCCTTTTCTTTTTTCATCGAATGTCCTTTCATTTCAGTTCATATGTTGTCGGTATTATATCATCAATATCTCCGTTTATAAACATCGGTGCGACCCATTTCAAAATAATACGCCGTGTTCCGTCTTTTTTCGAGCCTACCCAGTAATGATGATAATGTCCTCGTCTACTATGAGGACGTTTGCCAACGCTGCTTCCGTGACTTACATTGCTATGTTCAGAAGCAGAGCTGCTTTCACTGGTTTTGTTAGCCTTGCGGATCACATTTCCAACTCTATATCCAACGTCCCACTTCCGTATCTCTCTGAAAACGTCCTTTGGCTTTTCCTTGTTGAATGGTTTTGAAATGCTTTTTTGTTCTTCGTTTTCCTGCACGTCTTTATTTTCCGCACAAATATACAAAACGAGCTGTATCAAGCTACTCGCCATTATATATTGAACTTCAAACTGCTTATCAGGATCAGACTTATCTGAGGTAAAGCCAAATTCTTTGACTTGCTTTTGAATTTCTTTGTCGTTAAGATTATGCTGAATAGTCTTAATCATATCTCTTACGCCGTCAGATATGCTCCAACCTTCTTTAAGGTGAAGGATAATGTTTTCATTGTGTGAGATTGTTCCGTCCGCATTACGTCTAAGTATAAACATACGCAGTTCCATAACGTGTGTATAATAATCGTCCTCAAACCACACAAAAAAGCCTACGTTTTCGTCCAACTCTATGTATATACAAGGATATGGCAAGGAATAAAGCACGTCTAAAGGAACTTCTAAATCTTCCGCTTGCTCCATAAGCATTTTCGCCATGTCTTTGTCAAATTTGTATATTATCTTGTGTTTGCGCCAAGCATACAGAGCGGCACATTCAGCAGGAAACATTTTGTCTATAGTTGTACGAGGATATTTCGTCATTATCGACAGCGTTGCCGATATCTGCACTTCACAAAGTTTATTCCAAGGTGGCAATCCGTTTTTACCGTTATTATTGTGAAACATATCGCAGGTACTCCACACATTTGGATATGTTTTGGCAAACCGTTTAAGTTCAGTAAAAGGCAGTGGCTCATTTTCAATGCTTTTCTTTCGTGACATTTTTAACTCTCTCCTTATAATAATCTATGTATATATTATATCATATTTAGTCGAATTTGTCAATGCCTATCGTATTTTTTTGTGCTATAAGTGTCCGCTTCCGACCACCCTCACCATAAACCTTATATACGAACATCGTAGCTATTAGGTGTAAAACGTTCTATCACGGTGGGCAAAAGAGCAAAAAAGAGAGTTCCTTTTGGAACTCTCTTGCTTTTTATTCGCCGATAAATTCTCTTGCCTGTTCTGCCGTCTTTTTGAGCATTGATTTCAACATCATTTCAATGCCTTTGAGCTGATTTTTCGTTTCTTCTGAAACGTTCAGCGAAAATTTGTTGAACACATAATCAACAGATTTAAGTACAAGCTCGTTATCCCATATCATTGAGTTTTCTGTTTCGGTGTTCTTCTCAACTGTGACAGTCTTTTCAACGTCATTTCTTGTTGCAACTGTGATGTTCGGTGTTGCATTTGGAACGTTATCAGGCTCTTCTTCGATCGGCTCGTCAGGCTCGGCTGTTGTCTCAGCTTCTTTCCTCGCTCTTATCTCCTCTACCCTTTTTTTTGCTTCGTCATAACGGTCTGTTTCAGAATAGTTGTTGATAATGTCCTTCTGCTCGTTATCGTCAAGTCTTGCGATAACATTTGCGGCGTTGATAGAAAGCGTTCCCTGCTCGACTTCTGTCTTTACTTCGTCAACAGCATTATTATACACGTTCTCCATTTTGCCGACCTGCGCAGAAGAAATGTTCAAAGTCTTTGCAATAAAATCTCTCGTTCTGCCTGATATCTTCATACCCTCTTTTTCAAGGTCAGGCAACAGATTTTTCAGTTCTGTAAAGGCTCTCATAAGGTCACTGCTTGTAAGTCTACGGCTCTGCAAATTCGCCATATTGAGCTGATACTTGGCATTTGCAACAGAATTGAACGGCTTTATTTTGCACATAATCTCCTGCATATTGAAGTTGTCAATATGCTCATTTGCGTACATAATAGCTGTTTTACGTCTGTGACCGCTGATAAGAAGATACTGCCCTTCTTTCACGCCGTAATGTTCAGCAACTTCCTTGTTGCAACGTCCAACCACAAGGTTATCGTCAAGACCTCTTTCGGCGATATCGTATGCAAGTTCTTCAATTTCCGTCAGCGGAAAATGATTGTCTGAGCAGTCGATAATGTCATTGATGTTGATTTTCTCAAACTGTTCGTTTGCCGTCTTGATGTTGTTTACCTTGCTTTCAAGTCTGTCCGTATTAAATCTTCCCATTCTCAAAATCTCCTTTTTGTATATTAAATTATTTCGTCTGTGAGCTTTTCATAAACTGCGTTTGCACGCTTGAAATACTCGTATACCGTTACGCCATAGCTTGGCGAGTTCTGAATAGCGTTGCTCTCAGGAACGAACTCAAAAACCTTTCCCATTCCCGATGATTTTATAAGTCCTGCAAGCTTTGTGTGAAGTGCATTTTTCTTCTTGTACTTTGTAATGAGTATTCCCTCAATTTTTCCGCCGTACTTCTTGACCTCTCCCACAACGGCTTCTAAGCCATTCAGACTGTACTCTGATAAATCAACAGGAACGATAATGCCGTCCGTCATAGCAAATATAGCTCTGTTAAGGGAGCTTATAGCAGGGGGCAAGTCGATGATGATAAAATCGTATCTTTCATCAAGTACATTCCACGGCTTCATCAGCCTTTCCTCAATGTCCTTTACGTCCGTATTAAGATACTCAACCTTGCCAAACGTCACGCAATCAAGATTTTCATAACGAGTGTTCTTTATAACGTCCTCTACCTCATACTTGCCGTTAAGCACGTTATACAGGTTTTTATCCTCGTCCACATCGTCAAGAAAACGTGAGCTGTCACCCTGATTATCAATATCAATCAGAAGTGTTTTTTTGTTCCTGAGAACAGCGAGATTAAACGCAAGATTAATGCAAGTGGTACTCTTACCAACACCACCTTTTTTGTTGTATGCTACTAAAAACTTTGCCATTTTCAAAACCCCTTTCAAGAAGTATTAATCATCTTATCGGTATGTATACATTATATCATATTATAACGCATTTGTCAATAGTATTTTGCAAATTTCTCAAAAAATTTTTTCTGATTTTGTGCTATATGTAGCACGCCGACCACTATCACCATATTTCTCTTTGTATATATAAGCAGTATCGTGATAGCTGTTAAGCGTTTTGTATGCGGCAGAGTGCAAAAAAGAATAGGACGTGCCACAATGACACGTCCTATTCTTTAAGCAGCTTTAAAGAGCTTGCCTGCATATGTCTCTATCTCTATGCGCCTGTCAATTGAAAAGTCCTTGCTGTAGTCGGTCAAGGCGTTCACAATTGCAAAGCTGTTCTCGCCCATTTCGTCCGCATAGATTTCTCTCAGTATGCCGAGCTTTTCAATTCCGTCATCTGACATTTTAAGTGCTTTCTTTATTTTTCTAAAGCACTCCTCAACCTCTTCCTTGCTCATTTTCTTTTTAATGTTTCTATCTATGAGTGTAGTCATATACTCCTCTGCCTCGCTCAACAGTCTTGGAAGCGTGTGAAGTCTTTCCGAAAACTTTTCTATCGTACCGCCATAGTGTTTGCAGTATACAAGCGGTGCTTGCGTGTTCATAACCATACCATTAGTACATTGCAAGCGGTACATCATAAAGGTTATTTTCAACGCTCCCTGTCCTACCTCTGAATTGTCTATCATTATACCCGAAAACAGATCGCCGACGTCTTTTACATTGAGCTTCTTTTTGTTAGTCCATCTCAAATGAAACCTTTCAGGGGTCAATATTTGTCCTCTGATATCATAGTTATCAAAATCAACAGACTTGTTTATCGCCGTCAAAATTTGTGAGTTATCATAAAGTGAATATCTTTCCGAAACTATTCCCCTGCTATACTCTGTGTTTTCAGAGTAGCATTTTCTGATAACTGCGCCTGCCCTGCTATTATTAAACTCCGTCAGCCACTCGTTTATATTGGTCTGAGCAAGCTTGACGTGCTGTTCATCAATGCACTTGTACATATACTTGACTGGTATGCCGATTTTAGTGCAGAGCTGAGAAAGCGACCAACGTGACATTATAGTTTGCTTTTCTTCACCCTCTGTTGTGTAGTGCAGTACGAGTTCATCATCGACCCACATATTTTCCGTTCTATCATCACTACAAAGAAGTGACATTCTTTTCGACTGCTCAATCATTTCTGCGATTGTGCTTATTGCTTTTGCATTAATGATCGTTGCCTGTGGGGTGATTATCTTTGCTGTTGTTCCTGTCATTTTAATCAATCCTTTCAATTAATCAATCTTAAAGAAGTCTGCGTGAGAGCTTCTGTATGTTGCCACGTCTCCATTGTCAAGAGTAAGCTTGACGTACTCCTTGTTTTCATCAAACTCGTCAAAACCATTTTGGCGAACTTCTTCGTCCGAAAGTTCTCTCATTTCAAAACCTTTTACATTTTCCAAAATGGTTTCTGCCGTCTTTCTGCTTGTCGGATCGTACTTGACCTTATCATAGATTTTAACCTTGATTGTCATAACGCTCAACTCCTTTTATCCCTATGTATATATTATATCATATTATAAAACATTTGTCAATAGTGTTTTGCAAATTTCTCAGAAAAATATTTGTGCTATAAATATCACTCCCCCCGACCACTATCGCTATAAGCCTTATATACAAATGCCATAGCTGCTAGTTGTGAGGCGTTTTATAATTTCCACATCTAGCTGCTGTGCTATATGTGTCACAAAAAAAGATATAAGAGAACCGATGTTCAGTCCTCTTATATCTTATCCCTCTTTAAACTTCGGGCAAAATGTAACAGTGTATGTTTCAAGTATACCGTTCGTGCCTGCATACGTTCTATGACAGCACGTTTCCCAACCCAGTATAGGCTTACGGCGTATTGACCAATCACACCCTGTAATGTAGTCACCTGTTTCCCTGTTGATTTTTGGAACGGCGTGTTTGCAATTCCAACACAACGTTGCAATATTATTTGGCATTTTATCTCCTATTCTGACATTCTCAAACAGTATGAGCCGATAACATTCACATACTCAGCACCATACTTTTCGCAAAGCTTAACATAATCTCCGCAAGGGGAAATCTCTACGATATCGCCACTTATGTTTCTCAAAAATTTGCACATATCTTTATCGGACTTAATTGCCTTGTGAAAATCTTTGAAAAACGAGAGAACTTCTTCCTTACTCATATCCATAGTAGACACATATGTCACATATTCGCCATTGCTATCCACTATTTTTATTCTGCCCTGCTCTGATATATCAAGCATTGCTATCGGCTTCATCACGCACTCCACCTACTTACCTGTTCATCATAAAATGTTGTAACGTCCATAACGAGCATTTCTCCGCCGTTGTACTCTTTCATCACATCTCTTGCTTCCTCTACGGCTTTTTGCAAATCTGCGGTTGTTTCAACTACTTTTCCGTAAATGAGATTTTGAGTATAGTTCTTATCTTTTTTATATTCTATCACTTCTAACCTCAGATTGTTGCCTGAAATTGAAAAGTCCTCTGCCGTATAAGCCTGTTTGAAGCCGTTTCTTATAAAAGCTCTCATATTTTTCTTGAACAGAAATCTGCTATTGAACAGAAAGAACTCGTGTTCAACGTCAGGAATAGCCTTGCAGAACGCTTCCTCTGTCACGCACGCATCGTACTTATCGTCAGGCGATTTTACATAGTGCAACGTTCCCCAGTTTCTCACACGTCTTTCATATGGTCTGCCATTACGGTCATAGCAAAGCTCCGTCAGATTATTGCAACCCATAAGCACCATAGGTATACATTCCTTTTCATTAACTCTTACAAACGCTCTCTGAAATACGATATCATAGCTCATAACTTTAACTCTCCTTTAATCTACATTACATTGCACTTTCCACATAGTATTCTGCTTCTTCTTCCCAGTCTGTTTCATCATAAAGGGTTTCAGGGTGCTGCCAATCCACGCACTCATACAACGCAGAAGCCTGCCATTTGATATTTCCGCAGATTTCCATAAAATCAGTTTTCGTATAAATATCAACATCTTCAAGCAAGCCCTCGTCATTGACCTCAGCATAATACTCAGGTATGTAACAGACTTCATCGTCTTTCAGCTCTTCAAAGCTCTTATCAGACTTATAGATGTAGCCTTGTTCGCTGTAGAAAAAACCTATCTGCTCTTGAAAGTCAACTTTTTTCATGTCTCTCTCAATCATAGCAAAAATTTTCTCTTTGGTAAGATATTCTTTCTCTTCCATACTCAACGCTCCTTTAAGTTCAAGTTATCTTACACATATATTATATCATATTATATGTATTTTGTCAATAGTTAAATGAATATTTTTCTCAACTCTGAATTTCCGACCACTATCACCATACGGCTTGTATATATAAAAGCTGTATCGTGATAGGCGTGAGGCGTTTTGTATGCCTCTCTGCGCCATATGTAGCTCACAAAAAAAGAGAGCCGAAATGTCAGCTCTCTTACATTTTAATCTATCCAATCCACCTTTGGAAGTCCTGTATATCCCTTTTCCCAAATGAACCACGCATAGCACACCGCCGAACTTTCTTTGCCAAACACACCGTTTTTACCGCAGTTCATTCGATTTGTAAAAACATAGATTTTCTTAGGTGGATATTTTTTGAACAGTTCTCGCCTTTTTTTGCTCTCCAAAAACTGAATTTTTAAGAACATAGCAACCTTAACACTATCCATTGAAATATCCAAGGCGTGTTCAACAAACTCGCTTGCATACTTGTATGGGGGGTTTGTAATGATATCAGGTGACATTTTATCCTTCTCGGCTTTGAAGAAGTCAAGCTCTTCTATGCTCCTGTTTCCTCGACTTGTTATGTCAGAATTTCTTACCTTATATCCGTGAGCAGTCAACACATTAGAGATATGCAGACCGCCTGCGGCGCACTCCCACACATAATGGTTGAAATGTTCTTTTTCCAATAGCTTTTCAACCGCTATCGGGTCGGTAGCATAGTAATCATCAGCCTGCCTCTCGGTCTTTGAATGATTACTTGCGGCAAGCGTGGAAAATATGGACGTTTGATTTCCAGTCCAGTCAAATGCTGTTGCTGTTGGCATAAAACCACTCCTCACTAAAATTAATTACGAATTATCTTATAAATATATTATATCATATTATATGCAATTTGTCAATAGCAAAATGAGAATTTATATTATGGGTCTACCCCCGACCACATTCACCATAAACCGTATATTTGCAAATGTTATAGCAGTTAGGCGTGAGGCGTTTGACACTCGGAAAGGAACAATTGTGACACATATAGCACGAACGGCGACACTGATTTTTCAGCACCGCCGTTCATAAGCATTTTGGGCTATTTTTAGATGTTCGTCAAGGCTTTTGTAATTTCTTCAACTGTTACCTTTCGTTCCATATTTTCTGTTAGGTCAACATATCGGTCATCTTTTCCGAGATATAACTCGCAAAGTTCGTGCGTGATAAAAGAAACATACAGGTCATTTATTTCTTTGTCATAAACTATTTTCATAAACATACCGAACGGTTCTCCATATTTCTTTATATTTTCGTTCCGCCAATATACTTCCTGATTAAAATCTTTAACTGCTATTTCGATCTTCTCCATGCTGATTTTTGATACGTCCATATTATTTCTCCTTTACTTTGAATAGCTTCTCAACTCTGCTTCGATGATACATAATATCACAACGAACGGTCAAAAGCTCTTTGCCATTCTTCTTCGCTTCTCTTCGTCTTAATGAGAACAACACTTCCCTTTCGGTGTTTTAAATCTGCACCACAAAAAGGACACGTTTCTATAAAATGACCCTGAACGCATTGCGGTTTACTCAACACCCAGTATTCATTATCTCCAAAGCTCGCTATCGTATTGCACCATATTTTATATCCCGTTGGCTTTTCTTTACAACGATGCTCAATTCCACTAAACACTGTGAAAAAATAATTATTTACAATGATTTTTGCACTCTTTCTGCGAATATCATTTTCTGCTATCCACGTTATATTTTTATAACGGTGATATAAAAGATAAGCATTATACGTCCTTTTTAAGTTTTCTCTTTTACGTTCGATTTCTTTTTTTCTTAATTCTTCACGCTGTTTCTTTGTCATTCTGCTCATTGTACGCTCCTATCCACAAAGTTTCAAAAGTTCATTATTCTCAATAAGATACTGTTCTGAATGTTCATACACCTCTTCATATGCCTGTTCTCCCTCAAATTCATCAATGACGGCTTTTTCATCATCGGTCATTTCATTGTACGACTTCTTACCGTAATGTGGCGGCAACCAGTTTTTCTGTCTGCCTGCGTAAATGTTGAATTTTTTCAGAAGCTTTTCGTCAGTAAACTCAATGTGACAAGTTCCTTTTTTGTAGAATGAAACATTGAAATATTTCAGCTCAATATTTCGACTTTCTCCCATGTTTTCAGCCACTTTGAGTATCGAAGAAAGATCGTGATAATTAATGCGGTCGCTGCCGTCAAGATACTCAAAGACCCTTTCGATATCTTTGAGCTTTTCTTCCACTCTGTAATAAGAAAATCTCTTAAAAATATCATTCCACGCCGAAAGCGGTATGATAACCTTTTTGTTTACATAGTGCGCCTTGTTATGCGCCCAACCGTTATAGTAGTGAATGTTGTTGGCACATTCAGAATACCACGAATATTTCGTACTAAACTCTTCAAAGCACTGCAAGATGTTGTCCTCGAGAGCAGAAAGCAAATGTCTTGATAGCTCTATTCTCATTTGGAGAACATTGAAAAGGTTAAAATCATAGTATTTCATTTCAGAAAGTTTTGACATAAAGTCTTGTCTAAGCTTGCTTGTGAACAGCTTCATAAACTCGTCAGAATGGAACAAAGCGTTCCAATACTTATATCTCATTGAATAAATGAAACGGTTAATCATTTCACCGTAATTCTCTTTATATGAATGTTCATTGACTTCAAGCTTTATGATATCTCTTTGGTAAGAGTCTTTTTTAAAACTGCTTGAAAATCTAGGCTTTAGAGCGAAGTATTCGGTTATAAGTTTCTTGCCTGCGGCAACTTCAAGATTGTATGAGTCAATGAGATTTTGAAAGTAGTTACCGCTTGCAACGTCAGTTGGCTCAAAGTTTCTGTCCTCTTGCTCCAGTTCTGAACGTTCAAGATTTTTCAGAATATCACTTTTATATACACAAGGCACTTTAGCCTTAATCATTGCGACCTCAACGTTTGTTGTGCGATCGGCACTTGTAAACTCAGAAGGCAGATAGTTTATCTCAGCGTTATATTCTTCAAGCAGCTTCACAAGTTCCTTGCGGCGATTACTGAATGGATTGCGAATAGTTTCAGCATTAACAATAGCGATTACCTCGCCGCCGTTCTCCTGCATTTCCAACGCTTTCAAAAGGTGTTTATCACCGTTTGAAAATGGTGGGTTCATAATGATAAGGTCATAGTGCTTATCTGCCTCAAAAGTCAGAAAATCATCATACACAAGCTTATATCCCTTGCCTTTTAAAATCTTCTGCAAATCAGGCTCTATCTCCACTACGTCAATGTCTATTTCCTCACCACGATATGATTGTTTACTTCTTTCCAACAAGCCCTCAACGATAGCTCCGTTTCCTGCACTTGGCTCTAATACGGTTTTCACGGTATTAAAATCTATTCCGTCAAGCATTTTATCAATGAGAGTTTTCGGTGTCGGATAAAATTCAACTAATGCGTTGCCCATAATCAGCACTCCTTTAATAAAGTAGGTTATCTTATATATATATTATATCATATTATAGTACGTTTGTCAATAGTAAATATAAAATTTTAAGCAACAAATGAGCCTCATGCCCGACCACCTTCATCATATTTCTTTATATACAAACGCTGTATCGTGATAGCTATGCAGCGTTTTATAGGCTTCGGCACAAAAAGAAAGAGCAAGTTCAAAACTTGCTCAAAAGTGGACACAAATGTCACATTTTTATATAGCACCACGATTGCGGAGCTTTTTTTAAATAGGTTTCAAGCGGCAATACTGGAACATATTTTTTTAAACAAGAGATATGCCAAGCATATTTTCCGCCATACGTTTCCAACTGTTCTTCGGTGAGGCAGGAGTTCTCAATTATCTCAGCCTTGTTGCCTACATCAATATTAAATATCTTATCGCAAACAAACTCAGCTACCACCTTGCCCTTGTAAAGCTCATTTGACTTAGCGTCCTTCGTGCAATATATAAGGCATTTAAAAGGCGTGTTCAGTTTTGGCTTTGTACGTCTGACTTCTGCCGTTTTCTGCCCTGTCATTATTTTTCTGCACCACTCAGGCTTGATGCTTATTATAATCTCATTCATCTTTTTCCCTGCCATTAAAAATCAGTAAATCATTGTACACAGCACGTTTATCGGAATATTCGCTTGACTTCAATTTCTTTGTGCCGAATATTCCCTCAAAGGCATTGATATAATCATCGCCCAATTGATGTATCTGCTCGTCCACATCGTCAAGCTTTCTTATCGTTTCTTCGTCTGAACTTGCCTCTTTCAAAAAAGACATATCCATACTCAGGATATACCTCGTTTTGGTTTCGTCTATCTGTTTTTCATAAGATGTATTATCGGCAAGAACATAGCAAAGGCGATGCTTTTCATATTCAAGAGTTTTTAATTTGTAATATAGGCTGTCGCACATGGCTATTTGTATGCCGTTTACTATAAGGAACGAAAGAAGTGCAGATACGCATATGCAAATGATTACTTGTATCACTACTTTTTTCTTCTCCATTTATTTTTCCTCTTGTCGGCTCATATCCACATCTAAATATCTCCTCACATAAACAGAGTTACGGTTTTTATAATCGTCACTCTCACTCAATACACGAACGTCCTTTTTCTCTAAAAGGCGCACAAATTTCTCAACCTCTTTCGGCTCTCCCTCTACTCTTATTTTTATCATGCCTACATCATAGCTCCTTCAAACTCTGCTTGCCACTGTTCATCGGAAGTATTTGCTTTAAGCACAACTATTGTGCCTTTATGATCGTTCAGGTTAAGACCGCAATAAGGGCAGCAGCTTATATTCTGCACAACACCGTCCTCGTCTATCTCAGCCCATTGCTCCTGCCTATCAGAAGTCAGGATAACGTTATCCTTGTCCGTTTGTTCACAACGGTGGAACACCTTCTGATAAACAAGCTTACTATAAGTGCCAAGGTCAACGATTTTCTTTCGGCGTGGGTCAGTATCAGGGATAGCAGTTACATCATCAAGAGAGCTGTAAATATTAAAAGCCTCATACAAAGACTCTATATTTTTCTTCTGACTTTCCTTTTTACTTTTTTTAAAATCATCAAAGAAATCTGCAATTGCCTGTAATAGTATCTTGCTTCTTGCCACACCTACCTGCTTTGCCAACAAGTCAGCTCTTTCAAATAGGTCATTTGGAATATATACTCCAAAGGTTTCTGTACGCATATCGTCGCCCTCATTATTTCTTCTGAGGGTTTCACTAGATATGTTCACATTTTTTGCTGATAATAGCTTTTTCAATGCCTCTTCCACAACGCCCGAGGGCGTTGTGCCAGCAGATAAGACATAGGAACTTATCTCATTAAACATCTTCTTCGATGTTCTCATTGTAATCAACTTCATACTTTCCACGTTTACCTCCACCCTAAATGGTTTAAAATCTGCTTATGTTATTTACCTTCTTTTTATTTGCTATGTATAGATTATATCATAATATATGTATTTTGTCAAGTGAATACATTTATTTCTATAATGAAGTGCAATTGTGACACATATAGCACAAACGAAAAAAAGACTCACATTTCTGCAAGTCTTTTTTCCGATAAGATAACTCATACTTATTTAAGCAAGAGTGGTTTTGATTGTATATATTATATCATATATTACGCATAATGTCAACACTTTTCTAAAAAAATAGACGTTGCAAGATTTTCTCTCAACGTCTATCTTTCATATGGTTTTATATGTTTAAGGAGTATAAGTGTATCGTTATTTCAATAATACATTCCGTACAAAAAAATGAAAACTGATTTGTAGTCTGCGTAAATCTCACTTCTAAAATGTTTACAGTTTATTCACAATAAACTCTCTTTTTTTATAAATTAAAACGATTATATCGATAGGCTATGTAACTTTACAATAGAACAAAATATATTATAGGGCGTTAATCATCAGGACTATTGATTTTTTCTTAGCGGAAATTATCACAATGATAAATGATTTGTTCTCCCACACGTTTTCAATTTATATTTTTAAGGGAATTTTATGGTCAAATTTTATTTAAGGAGCGTGATGTTATGAATATCATATACACAATACTAGGTATTATGTTGATCCTTGCTTTTACAGAGTTTGTGAAAAACATAAAAAAATAGCCGCCCAAGCGCCCAAACTTACGACTATTTTTAGTACATCGAGGACAACCCATTTATCCGATGTTTCCCTCTTTTTATCAGTATACCACTTCATGAAAGAAAAATCAATAGAATAATGAAAAAAGCTCAGAAAAACATCTGAGCTTTTTCATTATATGTTCTTTGTATATCGACAAGTCGGAAAGTTGCTACAGCCCCAAAATGCGCCATGCTTTCCATACCGCTTAACAAGCGTTCCACCACAATAAGGACAGGATTGTGGCTCTTGCGCTTGCTGAGACGGCTGTGCTTGCGTATACGCCGTCGAAACGAATGAGCGTATGTCGTTACCGCCTATGAACTGCGTAAGCTCTGAGCGGTCATACAGCTCGACTCCTGACGTTTCCGCAAGCTGTTCAGCACTGTTGCTGAAATAGTTATTAGTGAATACAATGGCTCTCTGTGCGTTGTAATAAGACCTTGCGCCTATCACTTCTTGTATCGCCTTTATTCCTACGGAACTTCCGTACCGCTTTGCCTGAACGACAATGGTTTCACCATATCCATTCTTTAATACTAAATCTGCACCATAATCGTGTGACTTAGGTGTGAGCTGTGCCTCATACCCTTGCTCCTGAAAATGATACTTCAAAAGCTCTTCAAATTCTTCTCCTGACATTTGGTCTATATCAGCCATACCGCTTGTAAGATATCGTTCTTTTTTCTTATTCTGCTTGTAGACCTTAATGATAAGTGGTACGCCCACACCAACTATAAGCATCATAATCAGCGTTGCCACAAGGTTTCCTTTTGTAACAAATAAGGTTATGATCGCCGTTGCTGTTGCAAGAAGCTCACCAAGACTTTCTTCTTGCTTGCGTTTGCTTCTTTTCCTGTATCTCCTAGCCATTGTATATACCCCTCTTTTAATCAAATTTTCGTTTCAAGCATATTCTCCGCCGTTGCCATTGCAATTGTATATTCGCTTGCCTTTTTCATGTTCATATGAAACTCGATCTTTATGACCTTTCTTCCCTTTGATATTGGCTCATAGCTGACATTCAAAGCTGTTAAATTATTAATTTCATTGATTGCAACATCAAGCACCTTGCGCCGAAAATCAGGAAAGCGGTTATAGCTTGAAATATCCTCAACCATAAGCTTCTTCTTTAAATCATCAAGTTCAAAGACCTTTTTCTTAAAGCCTGCATAAGATTTCAATAACTCATAAATTCTTATGCTATATGCTGATTTCATCGCAAGAATATCCAAAAGCTGATACTGTGTAAACTGCTGCTTTAAGCCGAACAAATAAGGTACTAAATCTTCGTCTACCTTTATATGAACTGTTCCCTTCTGCTTATTTGTCCTCACCTTTGCAAGCCAACGCACGAGAATTTCTTCATCACCCTGTTTGAGCCACATCGACTTGTCGCTCAAATTTTGAAGGATAGCCTTTACATCACTGTAATTTTTTCCACTTCCGTAATTAATTCCGCATATCCAACAATATTTCCGAATGTTAAAAATATATTCAAGCTGAAACTGCTCCCCTTCTTCTATGGGTTTAATCATACTACAGATGTATGCTATCGTTTTTTGCTCTGCAATACTTAGTTTGTATCTGGACTTCTGTATAATAGAATTTGCTTTAACTACTGAATAGCCTCGACTATCCATTACTTCTGCTTCTTGCTCCGTCATAGCCTCGCCCCCTAAAATCTTTTGATATACACATATTATAGCATTTATTGTGACCGTTGTCAAGCATCGTCACTATAAAACTTACCATGTGAAAATCGTCTCGAAAATCGCACTTGAGGTCACAATAACAAACTTATATCTTACTATGATAACAGCTTAACGAAACGATATTGCGCTTTTAAAAGGCAGTTCGCACCACAGGTCACAATAGTTCGCACTACAGGTCACAATAGTTCGCACTACAAGTCACAAATAGTCGCACTTGAAGTCACAGTAAAAGTTATATAAGTACGCATTTACGCTATTTTTAAGCTTCTAAAATATCTAAAATACTGAAAAATATAAGAAAGTATATAGCAATGATATTGCGAAAGTTCACAAAGCACTCAAAGAAAAAAAGCCCCGAAGTAAGCATTTCGAGGCTTTCATTGTGAATTTTAATTATCTCCCACATATCTCAGCTTAACGATATATCCATTCTCTGTTTTTTCAACTATCTGCAATTGCCTGCCGTTCGCTGTAAAGACAAGACCGCCATAGCCTTTGACCTTTTTCTTTGCGCCGCTTTTCAGTACAATTTGTACACGCTCGTGCTTTTCTGCGTAGGCTTTCGTAAGGTCAACAGAACGCTTACATTTTCTCGAAAAAAGTCTGTTGCCTTTCATATCATATACCACTATGGAATTGATATTCACAAATCCTAAGCAGACAATGATCGCTACAAAACCTGTTGTACCACCTATCTCAACAGCTACAGGAACTTTCGATATTTTCGCCGATTTTGCTCTTTCCACTACCGATGAGGTTTCTTCAACCTTGCTTTCTACCATGACAGTTGTTGTTGTGGTTGTGGTCTGAGTTATCTGCGCCCCCCTCTGATACACGCCTGTTGCCTGTATCGTGTATACTGGCTTTCCCTCAGAAGATATCTCGTACTCGTATACGCCGTGTCCGATCCATGTTGCTCCGCCTGTTATCGTTACCCAGTCGGCATAATGCGCCGTGTATGTGCTTGTCAGTCTCTTGCCGTATGCTACTGCTTTTCGTGTGTCATTTGATTTATTGACCTCGCCTGCCCACTTAACAGAGGTTATCTTGTATTTCGACTTATCTAAGCCGAGAAATTCGAGTACAAGGTCTCCCCTGCCGTCAAGCGGACAATTTTTATCATCATGATTAAGGCGCACACCGTTAAAATCATAGTAAGAAGCTGAATATGACGAAAACTCGATAGGAAAGCTCACATCATCGCTCCATTCTTCCTCAGTCTTATCAACGCTCTGCAAAGAAAGTTGCACTCGCTGCGTACCACCTGTGTAATCATTATTTACGTCAAAATAGTCCTTGTTTGGAAATATCGGTTCACTCGTTTGGTGTGGAAAAGAAGTCGAGCCTTCCGCATAGATTTGTTTCTCCTCGATACTGGACTGAGTATAATAGGTACTCACAAGCTTCGCAGTATACTTTTTGCCACCCCACTCAGTTTCTATGGTATCATCAAAATCATAAGACTTTTCTGACAGATCGCTTGTCACAACTTCCTGCTGTTTTGTCTGAACCTTCGCATTATCATCAGTTTTTATGATTGATGTTGTATTTGAAATAAGGTGATACTCATAACCGTTCTGTGTAAAACCTTCCTCAAAATCATACAACTCATTTTTGTCAGTAGATGTAAACTGTTCAGATTTTATAATATTCATATCCGCTTTTGCCGTGGCAGAAGCCGCAAGCGGAGTGGCACCCATAAGCATAAGTGCCGCTAGGAAACTCAATAATCGTTTCATCATAATCCCCCTTATCTTATGTAAACATTATATCATAAATAACGATATAAGTCAATAGCAAAGGCATAATTATTTGATTTTTTATATAAAAAGGAGTATAATTGTGACACATATAGCACAAATGAAATGTAACATATATGTCCGCAAAAAAAAGAGCCTACCAAAAATGATAGGCTCTAAAAATGCTATGACTTACTTAGTCTGCTTTTTTTTCTTTGAGGCAGAGGCAGCTATAGCAGTTGCTACACACAATGTCATTGCCAATGCAAAAGGGGCGGCATTTCTGCTTGTTCCCGTATTTGCGATTGGTGTGTCCTGCGTTGTGACCTGTCTATTTGGTGTCTCAGGGGTCTGTGATACTGTTACACCGCCGCCGTACTCGTTCTTCTGAGTTGTTGTAAATACTTGTCCGTCCTCAGTAAATTCAAACGTATAAGTTTTTTCGTCAAGTACATAATTTTCAGGTGCTTTCGTTTCCTTGTAACTATACTTGCCAAGCGGCAATTCACAAGTCAGATATCCGTCTGAATTTGTTGTACCCTTAAATACAGACTTTCCGCTTTCATCGAATATCTCATACTCTGCGCCTGCAAGCTTATTTCCTGATACTGAGTCAACCTTATACAGCTCAAACTTACCTTTCATCTTAGTATTCTCTACACTGAGATTGACCTCGTGATATTCAATCGAGCCGTTATAATCACTGCTGAATGTCTTTTCCCAGTTGCTCTCCCTATATCCGTCAGGTGCTTTGCTTTCCTTGACGTTGTACTCAATGCCTGCATACAGCTTGATTTTATCTCTTGTCGTTGCTTGTCCGTTCTTGTCTGTTGTGATCTTGCCAAGCTCGTTGCCGTCCTTATCAAAAACTGTGAACTCAGCTCCTGCAAGAGCCTTCTTTGTTTCACCGTCAGTCTTGTATATATTAAGAATGACCTCTTGTAACTTGTTTGTCATTTTCGCCTTTACAATGCCGTCCTCGCCGATTGTGAACGCATACGGTGTTGTGTCAAGGTAATAACCCTTTGGAGCATCAAACTCTCTGTAGTAGTAATTACCCATTGGCAGTCTCTTAAATGTGACTTCGCCCTTATCATCTGTTCTGCCTTGAACAAGGACGTTCTTGCTCTCGTCAAGTATCTCTATTCCACAATTTGGAATAAGTTCTCCTGTTGAGAAGTCTGTTTTTGTTATAGTCACTTCCGTTGGAGCGTTTTCAACAGAGGTTTGAGCCTCTACATACTCGATCTGATTGTCATAATCCAGAGAAATTTCCTTTGAACCTGAAAGAATATATCCGTCAGGAGCTTTCACTTCGTCAAGGTTGTACTTAAAACCAGTATAAAGGCTTGAAGTGTCTGCGCTTCCGTCCTCACCTGTTGTGATTGTTTCAATTACTGCTCCCTTATCGTAAAGCTTAACGCCGTGAACGATAATATCCTCGCTTGCTACAACGTTGAATACTGCGCCTGCAAGCTTCTTCTCGTTATCTTCCTTATCGACCTTATATACTCTGATTTTGCCCTGCTGTCTATCGTCACCGATCACCGCAGTAGTCTCAGAATTTACAACGGTCTGATTATATGGCATTGTAACTATTCTATCTTCTGCCTTGTTATATCCAAAAGGAGCTTTAGTTTCTTTGATTGTGAAGCTGTGTGCGACTGGATAACGCTTAACTGTTTCTGCGCTTCCGTCATCGCCTGTGATTACAGTTTCAATGAGGTCGCCTGTGACATATGTGTCATACTTGCTTTCTTCATCGTTCCAAATCTTTATATCGTCATTAGCATAAATTCCAAATTCTGCGCCTGAGAGAGCGTATTCGTTGTTATCATTATCTACCTTAATGACCTTTATCGTTCCCTGCTGCCAATCGTTTGTAACATCAAATGATACCTTCTGATACTGAATTGAAGTGTCAGGGTTAATGTCAACGGTAAATGTCTGCTCCCAGTTCGTTGCAACATAGTTCGTAGGAACTGCTGTTTCCTTTATCTTGTACTCAATGCCCTCATAGAGCTTTGCGTTTACGCCGTTTTCATCACTTGCGGACTGTGTTGTTGCATAGCCGTTTTCATCAGTGATTATCTTGCAGATTTCGTCTCCTGATTTCAGGTTATAATCAGGATAGTCCTTATTAGCTGTGATAGTGAACTCTGCGCCTGCGACCTTCTCGTCATAATTATTCTTCTTGTTGACTTCAACTATAACGTGATGCTGTGTATTTCCGATTGACAGGTCACGGAAGGAATATCCAATGTCCTTATCAAAATCGTCACTTGTGAATGTTATTGTTGTTGTGTTTTCCTCAAAGTAGTAGCCTGCGGCTGTACCTGTTTCTTTCAGCTCGTATGTACCAAGTGGGAACTCTGCAAAATCAGCTTCGCCCTTCTCATTCGTTTTCAGAACGATAGGGTTATTATGATTGTATGTAATGCCGTCGATCTCAAAATCGCCTATGCTTTCATCAGGTGTGAGAGTGAATGTTACGTCTTTAAGTCTTGCCTTAAACTCTTCGCTTACTGCGTAACCGTTGTCAGCATTTATCTCACTATCTATCTTATTTATGTGAATTTTACCCTTCATAGGAGTTTCGATAGATATGACGGTTCTCTGCTGTGGAATATTGGCATTGGCAACGCCCTCATGCGCTCCGTCAAGCTCAACGTCATATTCCTTATTGTCTATCATATATCCTTCAGGAGCTTTTGTTTCCTTGACGTAATACTTGCCGCATCTAACAACGTCAAAATGATCGTCACCGCTTGTAGTAGTTGTTATCGTCTGAATTTCATCGCCTGCCGAATAGATTTTTGTGCCAAAAACATTTGTAATATCTTCTCTTGCATAAAGTGCATACTCTGCGCCTGCAACGTATTCGTTTGTCTCAGAGTCAAGCTTTTTAAGGTTTATTTGCAAAGGAATTTCCTTATTTTTCAATTGTGCATCTTTGTCAGGGAAAAGATATACCTTATCCGAGCCTGTGATACCAACGCCATAACCTGACTGAACTTCTGTAAGTGTTACTGGGTTTTTCTGCTTTGTAACTTCAACCATTCCAGTGTTGCCTGTTGCAGTTGGGAATACCATTATGATATCACCATAGCAGCTTGAAGTACCGACTGTAAGCTTCTCAGCTTCCTCGATATTTTCTGTAAGGCAAGCGTTTTCTCCTCTGTCTGTGATGTTACCGCTATAGAGGTAAACACCGCTTGATATTGAACGAGAATTTTTGAAGTAAACTGTTTTACCGTTGTCAAGCTTCACGCTTGCAATGAATTTTGTATTGTTATAAATATCTGTAAGACCGTAAGAATTTGAATTGCCGTTTACGTCCTGAATTACCTTTGTCATTGAAAGGCTTGCGCCCTGAGTGGTGTTCTGTCTGTTTGTAACATCAAGCTTTGTGGTCTGATTATAATTTACAACGATCTCGTTGTCTGCTGACAGCTTAAAGCCGTCAGGTACTTTAACTTCGCTCCAGTCATATTTACCTGTCGGAACGTCCTTTACCTTGATGTAGCCGTTGCTGTCGAGCTTGAAAGTTGTACCCTTTGAAGCGTCTGTGGTGTTTGCAGAAGTAAATGTGTATCCGCCGTTACTTCCGCTTGCTATAACGTAATAATCTTTTCCGCCATAAGTAAATTTAAGCTTGAACTCTACGGCATTTCTCCAAGCATCGGTCATTGTCAAAGACTGACCTTGACCTGTTGTGAATTTCTTATGGAGTTCGATGTTGCCAGTGTCAGGAACAAGCTTAAAGAAAGCATAAACTGGGTCTTTTGACTGCTTATATGCAATTTTCATTTGCGTTTCTTTAGCAGTCTTAGCTATCAAAATAAGTGGAGTACATTCATCAACCTTAAAACCCTGCATTGAGGTCGATTTTGTGAGCTTTACTGTCTTATTCTTAAAATCACTCGTCTTTGAAGCCGAAATAACAAGACTATCGTCTCTATAATTACTATCAGTATTCTTCTTTGTCATTGTTACTCCTGAAAGTGAACTCAAAGAATACATATCAAGATAATTGTCAAACTTTATTGATTTTTCCCATTTATTGTTTTGAGAGTTATATGAAAGTTTATGCTTTTGCTTAGATGTTATATAATCCTGAGATTTTGTTGTTTTTACTGGTATCACATCGTGATTGCGAATATTTGACTTCATTTTCTGCCAAATATCTTTTATGTGGTTCTTATTAAGGCTTGAACCTCTTAAGCAGTTCAACATCTTTGTTTCAGAAGTTCCAAGTTCGCTCTTTGTGGTATCATAATACTTTGCTGAAACAGACCAAACCAACATCTGTGTTGCTATAAGCTCCTCTTCCCAAGAGTAGCCATAATGTGTTTTACCCTTATATCCATACACAGTAGCATATTTAAGCCATTCTCTTTGCGTTGTATTAAAGTATTTTGTGTATACCTCATTTTTTGAGATATCATCAAAACTCATTTCTACCTGCTTAACTGAGTCATAATGCTTTACGCCCAGTTCAAGGCAATAGCATATTTCTCCACGCTCATTCGTGAAGTAGTACCAGTAACCAGTACACCACTTATATTGATAAGAAGTATCATCATTTTTCTGTGTAGTCGGATCATAGGCTTTTCTAAGACCTGAGTTTGAAAAGTCATAACCGTAGCCATAGATATGATGCTCTGTGGACGATACCTCTGCTGCTTCTACAACTGTGCTTATGCCCTCGCCAAAGCAAGAAAAGAACATCAACATAGTCAAGAAAAATGCAGTAACACGTTTCTGTAAATTCATCGTTTTTCGATTTTTCATAAAATCTTCTCCTTTGATAAAAAAATTAAATTAGAGGTCGTGCATCTATATTAAATATGCAAAAGCATATGATTTTTCACTATAAATTCTTGTCTATAAAAAAAGTGGATATCACCTAAAAAGTGTGACACAAATGTCCACTTTGTAAGATAATATCCACAATGCAATGGGCGACTGCCTATTGTCAAATGATAAAAAATATCTGTATAATGTATTCTGAGGTATTGTTCAGAAAGGAGCTATAGCGTGTATACTTTTTTACCAAGTTTGCCCAAAGTCGATAAAGAGGAAATAGGGTATATAATACGCACAAAGCGTGAAGAGCTACATATGTCACGAGCGGTACTTTCTGAGCAGGCTCAAATGAGTGAATATTTTCTCGGTGAAGTGGAGCGTGGAGAGAAAATGCCGTCAGTTACATATTTAAGAAATCTTTGCTACGTTCTAGGCATCAGCCTAGACGAACTGCTGTGTTTACCCCCCACAGAAAAAGAACAAAAATAAACATTATTACAAGTACAATTATACACCTGAAATGCACAAAAGTCAACACGTTACTAAGTTTTAGGACGTGTTTTTGTCAAATTCTACATCTTTGGACTTTTTGTACAAGGCGAATTTAGACAATATTTAAAGGCTTTTCAAAAATCGTATAATTATACCCTATTTATCAAACAAATGGCTGTAATCTGCTATGCCGTAAGGATCATCTTCAACGCTCATAGTAGGCTTACTGTGCTTAAAGGCGTACTGCTGGAGGTTGTTATATACGCAACTAAACAAATACTCTGATGAACACATCACAGCACTTACAGTTGTATTTTTATTGACCGTATCTATGACATAGCAGAGTGAGTCCGTATTGAGGTTTGAAAGCAGAGTGTCTATAATATCGTTGTTGGATATAACAGCGTTCTTGCACTTGATTTGAGGCTGTTGCACAAGATTTTTCACGATATTCTGATATGTGTCGCTTACTTTAATTCCATATTTTTCCGTAATATGTAACCAGTTCACCTTGCGCACAAGAGTTGTGAGCATTTCGTGAGAAATGGTTTTCTTCTCTTCAAAAACAGGCGTATTTACGGTGTTTTCTGAAAGGACCTCTCCTGTTTCTGTATCGACAACATAACCACTTTCAGTTGTTTCTTTTGTGCTTTTAACTACAAAATTCTGCTGTGCAAAGTCAATAAGATGCTTCTGAACGTCCTGAACGTGCTGTGAGCAGTTAGAAACGCTCATAACTCTGCCGTTGACGAGTATAAGACCGTTTTTTGAGCAAGAAACACATTTCGTAAAGGTAGTGTCAGGCTTGTCATTGCAGATATACACATATCTCCACGAATTATTGATATTATTGCGTTCACTGCCGATAGGAATACGAAACTGCCATATGTAACCACGTTTTTTCAACTGCTCCATAGCAGTGCGGAAACTGCGCTTGCTGTTGTGACCCTCTTGCAAAAAGATTTTGCGGACGTGGTTATATGATATATTCCACGGTGTGCCGTCTCTGAGAGTCTGTTTTGCAAATTCACTTATGATGATGTACAGGTGTATCATCGCAGAGCTAAAACCTGATTTCGGATTAAGAATGATTTCCTTACTAATTTTAGCAAAACCAAACAACGTGTTTTCAGTAGTTTTCATATTAAATATCTCCATATCACTTATTTTTTTCGGAATTTCAACAAAAAAAGAGTATAACCTCTCTGGAAGCTACACTCTTTACCTCAAAACACCTTGTCTTTATTTATTATATACAAGATTTATAGTGAAAAACTTTACACCTTTTTGGCGCAAAATCCTTGACAAAACTTGCGTTATATGCTATAATGTTTAAGACAAGGGAAGGCAGTGTGAAAAGGTTGCTTCCCAATCGTACCTCGGTGTTACCAGCACCTTGATACGCTGTCGGACTTGTTCCGATAAGAATATTTTAGCACGAATTGGCTGTTTTGTCAAGATATTTTCGCAAAAAATCGTGCAATTAATAGAACATCACAAAAAAAGAGGGAAAAGAGACACATTTCGTTTGAGATGTGTCTCTTTTCTTTTGTTTTATAAAAAAATCAGGCTTCCTATACAAAGTGTAAAGCACAAAAAGCTGCTTTCACAATATTACTTTTATATATAAAAAAATGCAGAGGTAATTTTCATAATTATTGCGGATCGTTATTATAGAAAGATACACATAAATAATTATCTGCGAAGCAAAGGAATGTATATGCTAGACGTTTTTGCATCAGTATGGAGACTGCATTTTATGCAAAAATGGCGAATGGAAAACTCCATAGCATTGAATATGATAAAATGGATATGTTTAACGTATGAAAGTGCCAGTAAAAAAATATACTGCACAAGGTTCGTTATATTGCTCTCCTCGTGCAGTATATAAAAGATTTATCGTGAAGTGCGCTGTATGCCCTCTAAAATGCGATATAATCAATTTCATAACGATCATAGTGTAATTTGTCGTTTGAAATCGCAACGCCGCACAAAGCGTTTTAGCCGCACTGTTGTGCAAGTACAGGATAATTGCCAAAATAGTGTTCAGCAGGGTCGGCAAGGTGTGAGATATTATCAAACACAAACTGCTTGCACTCCATTATTGTTCCCTGAAAGACCTTGCCAAGATTGATATATCCGCTCTCACCGCAGATTTTATACAGCGTGACCGATGAACGATTTGCCGCATAACATTTGCGTGAAAAATCTATCTCAAAGAAGCTGTCACCTGTTTTCTGTGCTAACATTTTTATCATTTCCTTTCTTATATGTCTCGTATTCTTCTGTAAGGTCAAGCTCCGTAATCGGCGTGGTGTCACCTATATAGTCACACAGCTTGAAAATATCTTCATTATTGATGATGTATCTGATATTCTGATAGTCCACCAGTTCTATCCCTAGTTCCCTGATTATCTTTCGATAAGTGCGAACGTCAAGAGGCTTTTGCTTTTTGAAGATGTTCAGCAGAGTTCTGAACGTCACAGAGCCGTTAAGTCTATTGTTAAAAAGTGGATTGTACTTGATAATCAGGCGGTCTTGATATGACTTTGCCTCGGCAGAATTTTTAAAGCCTGTAATGATTTGAACTTTCGTGAAGTCCTCTGTTTTCTGCGCAAGCCCGAATACACCTAGTTCTGTATAACCAACAAAAACCACTTCGGTGTCCTCATAAACAACGTATACCACGATGTTATCCGTGATGTTTACTTTCCGAATACTCATTTTACCACTTCCCTTTCACTATATTTCGAGCTTATAGTAAATAAGCGTGTACATTTCGTCTATAAACTCATTCTGACCTTTCGCCGATATAAGAGGCTGCATTTCACCGTTTTGCATTTTTGCAGTCAGAATAAATTGCGCCTCACCTGACATTTTAACGTGGAGATACATAACCTTGTTGTTTTTTGTAAGCTTATATGTGTCTATCACTTTTTTTGTCTTGTCGCAAGGAATAACATCACGGCTGATTTTTTCCATTTCAAAACCATTGAGCGAAAGAAATTCTCTCAAACGTGTAAGTTTAACCATTTCACCTTTACCTCACTTTATAGGAACATCAATTCCGTTTATATTTACCGATGAAGAGTTCAATCGTATTTCTATACAATTAGTACCATTGTGAACGCCAATGTCGATCAAGTCACTGTAGCCGCCGTCCAACGTTAGCTTAAAGCCCTCACCTTCTATTATCGTTTTATCATTACACAGGTTTGCAGTTCTGAAAACATTGCCGCCTGCAAGCTGCTTATACATTTTCGGCAAGCTGCTAAGACGATCCTCAGACACGCCCATATCTTCAAAAAGCTTCTCTATACGTCCTTCGTTCATAAAAGGCTGTTCTGTATCGTTTGCAGAAAACGCCATATCCTGCTTTAACTTCTTGTTCATCGACACGAGCATATCGTAATCAATATCTTCGCCTATCACACTCCCGATAAGCTCATTAAATGTCTTTCGCTCATTCTTTGCACTTAAAAAGAATGGGCAGTCAAGAAGCTGTACAATTATCGTTCCATTTGGCTTTGAGGCATTTTTAGAGTAATACAGAACGCTGTTTACGTCCGTTGTCCTATCTGAGAACGTTGGGAACAGGAAGCCGTGACTTGCCTTCTGTATCACCTTGTCCGCATCTTTCTTTTTGGAAACAACGCCATTTTTATCATCGTACACAAGCTCGTCAATGTTCATATCTATCGGACACAGAGCCGTTACGATAAACTCATATGTCTGCATATCATTGTCTTTGGTCTTATAGTCATAGGCGCATTGAGCTGAGATTATTGAATAGCTGCTTTCAATATACACTTTTTCAGCAATTCTTTCGACTAAAGACCTTGCCTTTTCATCGCTCACAAATCTATCCTTGGCTATATCGTACAGAAATGATTGTGCGCCATTCTCTTCATATGCACTTTCGTTAAAGTGATATTCGCTGACCTTTTCGCTTAATTTGCCTTTAAGCACGTTTTTGAGCGTATCGAGTATTATCTCACTATTATCCTCACTCAGAACGCTCCATAACTGCTTTGAAAAATATTTTACAGTCGCAGAGTTATCTACAATGGCAGTAACAACATAGCCAAAATGAAATACACCGTTATCGTCATTGAAATTTTTTCTAATTTCCGACAGCTCTTTTTTATTCAAACAGAACGCCCCCTTTTCTTATGTTTATAAATATATTATATCATATTATATTGTATTTGTCAATAGTAAACGTGAAAATTTCTATTGATTTTAAAGAATTGTGCTACATATGTCCGCTCACAATTACCCTTTTCTCTATATATAAAAAAAAGCATCAGAGAAAAACAATGTTCCTCTGATACCTTATAATCACAACGTAAGAGCCTGCATATTCTGTGAAGTCGTCTGTTGCATAGGCTGAATTTTAGCAAACACATCAAACTTCTTCATTGCGTGTTGCAATTCTGTTAAATTTTTCTTTTCTACTGTAAGTTGCGCCGTTTTGCCCTCAAAAAAAGAACAGTTGTATGGCACATCATATCCGTCAAACCTACTGCATATCATCAACGCATCTTCCATTTTGCACGCTATCTGCACATATTTCTCAGGGCTATTTGAGTCAAGCTCTAGCTTTCGGTTTATTCCGCTGATATTATTTCTGTTCGTGTTGATAAGGCGTGTAAGAGTGTTACCGTCTTTTCTCTGTACCGTGATCTGACCTTCGCCGTCCTGCCTGATAACGGCACTATACTGCACTTTCCTTTTCTCCAACTCTTTGGAAATAACGTAAACCTCTCTTGATGATAAGCGTTTATAGAATGGTTTTCCTTTTTTTATTTCTCCAAGAGGTAAGCCCATTTTCATAATTTTATACGTTCTTTTCTCTAATGTATAGGGATTAAAGAAAACATCGTCTCTTCGCTGTAAAGAGGCATAGATTTTATGCAAAGCATTTTTGTATTCCTGTGCTGTATCAAGCGTTTCTAAATATTCATTATAACAGTGATATACAACTTTCTTCTGTTCCTCCAGTGACAGGTCTTTGAACTTTTTAAATTCTAAATTCAGAAACGCTTTACGAATTTTTTTTACATCACTCCAAAAAGCTTTTACCCCTTTATTTGACATATTTATTTTTTCGGTTAATAGGTCTTGCGACTTTTCAAGGACGGACTTGCTCACAAATAACTTTTGCTTATTTTGTATGCAAGGCTCTTTTATGTATTTAGGCAAAACAGGAAACGCATTGCTCAAAGAAATTGCACTATTCTTATCACCACAACTCGTTATAATGTAGCTTTTTGCATTATGATATTTTTCTTCTTCAAGCTTTATATAGCTTCTGTATTTTTGCTCGTTTGAAGTAAGAGGTGCTACCCATATAAAATCATCATTAGGTGAATTAAAAACCACAACATAAGGTCTGCCCTTATTCATAATGAAACGTCCTTCATTAATTTCCTTTTTTAAAAGTGGTATACTATCCACCGAACGTGAAATTCTGTAACAGTTGCCCTCTGTAATCTCAGCCCTTTTCATTATATTTCTCCTTTATCCTTATAAAAATAGCCTTGCCGAAAGTGGCAAGGCTATAAACGTCTATTTTGTCGGCTGGAAGCCAAAAGGATAGCTGACTTATGTCCGAACACAGCAGACTCACTGTGATATATCTGGTCTTTCGACAACTATATTATATCACATTACGGCTTATTTGTCAACCCTTTTCAAGCATCTTTTCATGCAATTCTTTCCCAACATTTCTAAGTTTTTCGATCTCGTTCTTTTCAGTCTCGAGAATACTTCTAAGCTGTTCATAACGTCTATGACCGATATAATCATCAATGTACAGCTCAATGAGCTTACTAGCTGACATTCTTTTTCTTCTTGCCTCGCTGAACAGAATAGAAAAGGTATCATCGTCCATATCTATACGAGGACGAATTTCTTTTGCTTCAACGTACTTCTTTTCTTCTAATGCTCTTTCCTTGATTTTTTCAATGACCATATCAAATCCTTCTGAAAGTGTTATGCCCTCTTCCTTGCAAAATTCCTTTAGCATATCCCAACTATGACGATCAATTTTAAAATTCTTTCTCATTCTCAGTTAAACCTCGCACAATACAAAAGTCTACGAAAGAGCTTATGCTCGTTCTATATGTCGCCGCTATGAGCTTTGCAAAATCATAAGTACCCTGAGCTTCGGCATCGCCTACGCAGGAATACTTTGTCCTGACACGTTCGCTGCTTCTCTTATACTCTTCTATATGTTTTCTAAGCTCGTCTACGATATAAGGTGGTAATATCTTAGCATTGCTCACTGTCCGAACTTTGCTTATGCAATTTTTGATTGCCTTTGTTTTCGTTAATGGTTGGTTATTAAGCAACTCAACAGCCTTGTTGCTAAGTCTAAATTCCATTATTTTTTCCTCTTTCCGTACACAAAATCTATTCTGTTTGTGGCTCGATTATATGCAAGCCTACAAGAAAACGTTGTGCCTTTTTTGCTCACAAAACCTTCTATCACATCTGTTTTTCCTTTGGTCATAAGGTCAACAGCATCTGCCTCTGATATTGCCTTCTGCGCTATTATTGTATTAATTCTGAATTTACAGCCCTTATCCTTATTCGTACAATACCAAGCATACTTGCTCTTGCGAACTAAGCCGCCGCAGAGAGGGCATACATAGCTTTCATCATCATAAAGAAAGCTTATTGTGCGCCTATACTTATCATATGCCAAGCTTGACGAGAACTCAACATCATCATCGTCTCTAAAGCCTGTAATGACTTCTGTTCTGCCTTTTGAGATAAGGTCATAAACATTCTTATCTGTCAGCTTTTTCTTTTTTATATTAACAGGCATAATGAAGTCGCACGTCTTATCAAAATTTCCTGTGCAGTACCAAGAGTTAAGGCTTTTCTTCATCTGCCTTCCGCATATCGGACACTTGAACTTTCTTTCCTTTTCGGAAACGTATTCTTTTATCTGTACGCCCTTCAATATGACAGACCACTCTTTAAGCTTCTTTATCACATCTGACATATACTTATCAACCGTTTCCTCTCCATTATGGACTTCATAGAGCCTACGCTCCATATCAGCCACAAGGTCAGGCTTTTTAAGCTCCTGTATCGGGAAGTTCTTTATGACGTACTCGCCCATTTCTGTAGGGTATATGGTTTCATTCTTCACCATAATGTACCCATTGTCCAACAGGTTTTGTATTATTATCGGGCGTGTATCGTTCGTACCGAGCATAACTCGATGTTTGCGACCCCACACCGCTATCTCTTCATTCTCTATATATTTTCCTGCACGTTCCATATACAGCATAAGCGTACTGTAGTTAAACCTTGCAGGCGGCTTTGATTTCATTTCAGCCACGCCGTAAACGCCTTTGAGAACACTTCCCTTTTGGTACTGTGCAAGATAGCTTGTACGAGTCTTTTCTCCGAAAAGACTTTTCCACCCTGCAAGTGTACAAGCCTTATCAGAGGTTATAAACCCATACTCTCCGACTGTTATCGTCATATTGATCTTCGTGTATACTGCATCATCATAGACCAAACTCAACACCGATCTACAAATCATATCATACACCGCAAGCTCCTGCTCTGTCAATCTTTTTATCTCTGAAAAGATCGGCATTTGTGGAACGATCGCACTGTGAGCTTCATTTTCAAGTTTCTTATTGTTAAAATGTCGGTCGGTAAATTCGCACCAGTTCTCCGATGAAACGGCGCACGATTTATATAGCATATCAAATAACGCCTGATTTATCCTCTTAATTGGTGCCTTATCTGACTCAAACAAAAACTGCATTTCCGTTCGTGGGTACGTTATGAGGTTTTTCATATACAGCGTTTGAAGAATATCCGCCGCCTTTGTGGGCTTGATTTTAAGCTTTTTGCAAATCTCAGACTGCAAAACCGTTGTATTATATAGCAACGGTTTCTTTTCTGTGACCGTTGTCTGCTCATATCCTGTGACTGTTGGAACAGAATTGTTAAGTGCAGCCACAACGCTCTCAGCGGTTTCTTTATCCGAAAAACGCTCACTGAGTACCGCAGGAATTTTTACTCTGTCAAAAGCTGCTTTAATTGCAAAGCTGCTTTCACTCTTATGCTCCTTGATAGCTCTTTCAAGGTCAACAACAGCGGCAAGTGTTGGTGTTTGCACTGTACCTATGGTTATTTTTTCTCTGTTTCCATATGCCTGTGTAGCAAGCACTGTGAGATTTATGCCCCACAGCCAGTTGGTGATATCTTTACACCTTGCGGCTCTTATTATTGAAACTCTCGCCTCTATGCTTTGAAGGTTTCTCAGGCTAAATGCGCTCCTTATGGAGCTTTCATTAAGGTTATTTATGATTGCTCTGTAGACAGGCAAGCCTCGTCCCAAATTTATATATATATAAGAAAAAATGTTCTCGCCGCTATCGTCATTGTCGGTAGCACATATGATTTTATCCGCCTTGCTCAAAGCTTCGTCAAGGCACTCAATATAGGCAGAAACTATATTATTCTCACTATCTTTCAGCGGTGTATACTTAAATTGGTGAGGAATACACGGAAAAGCTCTACTGCTCCATTTATTGAAGTCACTGCCATAAGCGGCGGCAGGAGCAAGCTCATATAATCTTCCCTTTGCATAGGTAATCATGGTATTGTCACCGTTAAGAATGGTTTCCCAATAATGGATATCTGAATGTGACACATATGGCACTTTCTTTCCTGCACCAAGAGCTTTAGCTATTCTCTTTGCAACGCTCTGCTTTTCAACTATTACTACGGTCAATACTATCCCTTCTTATTTTATCATATGTTTTTCTATTTATCAATGGGCTATCAGCCAATCGTGTTCGTTTTTTACTGCAATGTGCTTTTACGAACTTTAAATCTACATGAAGGAGAAGTGCAGAAATAATACTCCCCTATTGGCGTTGGCTTTAAGGTCAAGCGACCACCGCAGTATGGGCAAGACTTAACGTAGCTAAACTCAATAAGTTCCTGCACGTTCTTCACATCTTCCTTTGTATACTCATACAGTAACTCTTTTCTGTCTTTGTACTTAATATTCTCGTCCATAAGAACGCTTGCTCTGTCACCAACATAGCCATTCGTATACAGCATAACGTTTTCTGTTTCAAAGTGTTTGCGCATATCAAGTATTTCGTCCATTTGGCGTATGGTAATATATTCAGGAGAGCGAAAGCAAGCAAGGAGAAATGTTTTATCGTTATCTTTATCGTGATACATTCCGAAGTGGCTCATATCTCTGTCCGTGTAAAAGTCCTCTGCTTTGTCGAGACATTCATAAGTATCATCACTATAATACTTATTTATAATCGCAAGTTTAAAGTCCGCATCTGACATAATATCGAGAGCCTTCATACCGCTTGCCTTTTCAGTGTGCTTTCTGAGGCGTATCTCATTCCTACTGAGCCAAAAGCCTGCACCAATAACGGCTGCTTCTAACATTATAAGTCCGACAAAGCCAATGTATTTATATAGAAGAAGTCCTATGAAGAAAGCGACATAGGCGGCGAAATAAATTTTTGAGGGCTTTCTATTCTTTTTCTGAGCTTTTTTTATCTGTCTTTTTCTTTTTCTAGTCAATCCGATCGGCGGTGTATAATTAAGCATTTCATTCTCTCCCTTAACTCAAAAAGCCCCTATTTATATAAATGAGGGGCTTTGTTCCTTATTTCCTTGTCAGCTCGTTGTAACATTCGTTACATATCTTCACGCCCTTAAAATCGTGAAACTCTTCTCTATGCTCGTTGCAAAAGGCGCACGTTTCTTTGTGCTTTTCCAAAATAACCATATCGCCGTCAGTGTATATATCAACGCCAACGCCAGTATCAAGTCCATACACTCTTCTTATCTCT